>Ga0209774_1001348_pt1 | contig 13979 bp, 9 predicted proteins | sample SaaInlV_150m_DNA_2_FD_184648 | JGI IMG/M metagenome (GOLD analysis project Ga0209774, IMG submission 184648) | Marine microbial communities from expanding oxygen minimum zones in the Saanich Inlet - SI037_S2LV_150m_DNA (SPAdes) (version 2) | ecosystem: Environmental > Aquatic > Marine >... | reverse complement strand
ATGAAAAGATAAATGACAAGCTGAAACTGGAGAAAATCAGAAAACAGACACCAGAGATATTCAAGTACGAAATATTGGAGAGAGCATGTTCAGAAAAAAAACGTATAGTTCTTCCGGAAGGTAATGATGACAGGACCTTAAAAGCTGCGGCATGGGCAAGAGAGAGGGAAATCGCCGATATAATACTCTTAGGCGATGAGAATCTGATTATGAAAAAAGTTGCCTCATTGGGGTTGAAACTGGATAACGGAATTGAAATCATAAATCCCAACAAATCAAAAAATTTTGAGGACTACGTTAACACCTATTATGAGCTGAGAAAACACAAACACTACACCATAGATATTGCAAGAGACAGGATGCAGGATACAATCTATTATGGCACAATGATGATACATAAGGGAGAGGCCGATGGATTAGTGGCAGGTGCCGTCCATACAACGCAGCAGACAATCAGGCCGGCATTTGAAATAATTAAGACAAAGCCAGATATTAAAAATGCTTCCAGTATATTCCTCATGTGCCTGAAAGACCGGGTACTTGTTTATGGAGACTGTGCAATAATACCTATCCCGACTGCAGAGCAGCTCTCAGATATTGCCATCACAAGCGCAGATACTGCTAAAAATTTCGGTATAGACCCGTACATTGCCATGCTTTCGTATTCCACCGGTAAATCAGGAAAGGGACCGGAAGTCGACAAGGTAAGAGAGGCGACAGAAATTGCAAGGAGTAAAAGGCCTGACCTGCTTATAGAAGGCCCAATACAATACGATGCCGCCATTGATCCGGGTGTGGCCAGAATAAAACTTCCGGACAGCAATGTTGCCGGCAAAGCAACCGTCTTTATTTTTCCTGATTTAAATACAGGCAACAATACCTACAAGGCTGTACAGAGGTCTTCCGGTGCTATCGCTATAGGTCCGATAATTCAAGGTTTAAAGAAACCCGTAAATGACCTCAGCAGAGGATGCCTTGTTGACGATATCGTTTATACTATAGCCATAACTGCAATACAGGCACAAGCAGAATAGACATTATTTTTGCCATTCTCAAAAAAAGATTTATATGCTAAAATCAACCCTTCTATTATAGATCTTTAACACTTCTCAGGGCTAGAAATGGCAACAATATTACCGTTCAAAGGATTAAGATATAATCCTGAAAAAATAAAAGATATTTCTAAAGTAATTACTCCTCCTTATGACGTTATCTCTAAAAAGGAAAGAGATGACTATTATCAACTCCACCCGGACAATATAATACGATTGATCCTGAGTAAAGAACTTCCCGGAGATGATCAATCTAACAATAAATATACAAGGTCCGCAGAATCATTCGATACATGGAGAAAAGAAGAAATCCTAAAAGAGGAAGCTGAGCCTGCCATATATATTTATGCACAAGAGTTCACATTGTCAGGTAAGAAATATATACGAAGGGGGTTCATCTCTTTGGTAAAGCTGGAGGATTTTCAAACAGGAGAAATTTACCCGCACGAACATACCCTTGCTAAACCAAAAGAAGACAGAATGAATTTGATGAAGGCCTGTGATGCAAACCTGAGCCAGGTATTTACATTCTTTGAAGATGAAGACGCTACAATATCCAGTTTCTTACATAAAGTGTCTGAAGGAGATCCGAATATAGATTTTACAGATATTTATGGTGTCAAGAATTCGCTCTGGGCCATAAAAGACAAAGCGGTTATTGAAGCATTAATTACACAAATGAAGGACAGAGCACTGTTTATAGCAGACGGGCACCACCGCTATGAAACGGCACTGTTTTATAGAGACCTTGTGAATGGAACAAAAAAAGAGCAGAACAGTAACGGAGATTCTCCAGCTGACTATATCATGATGATGTGTGTCTCGATGGAAGACCCGGGGCTTGTGATTTTGCCAACACATAGACTGGCCAGAAATGTAAAAGACCTTGATCCTGAAAAGATAAAGAGTTCATTAAATGAGGTTTTTGATATTAGTGATATGGGAAGTGATTGTGATGCTGACATGTTAACACAAAAACTCAGTGAAGATTCTCACAAACATAAAATTGCCATGTATATAGGCGAAGGTGACAAAAAATTCTATATTCTAACACTACGTGATGAAAAGCTTCTCGACCCGATTTTGACAGGTGAATATGTTGAATGGAAGTCTATTGATACAGGGATCTTACATGGGGTCATATTTGACAGGGCCTTGGGCATTCAGGCAAAAAATATTTCTAAATCTGAAAACGTCAAATACAATCAAGGTGTAGAAGACTCGGTTACAAGAGTAAACGAAGGAGAATACCAGATCGCTTTTTTCCTCAATCCAACAAAAATAGGCCAGATAAAAGAGATTGCAACTAAAAGGCACAAAATGCCTCCTAAAGCAACATATTTCTATCCAAAACTCATGACTGGAATGGTTGTCAGGCACATCTCCTCTGGCACTTAGGAGCTGGTAATAGTCCAAATATTGCATAATATTTGTTGACTTTAAACTAAATATTAACTAGACTTAGGAATTCAAACGAAAATTTAGACTTATCAAGAGTGGTGGAGGGAATGGCCCTGAGAAACCACAGCAACCGATCTTGGCAGAATGTCAGGATGTTGGTGCTAACTCCTACCTGCTAGGGGAAGATAAGATAAGAATGTCGCGGAGCCCCTTCTTATCTTGTGATTAGGAAGAGGCTTTTTTTATAACTGTCTGGAGATGAATATGGGTTTTGTTAAAGGTCTTAAATGCAGAGAATGCGGGAAAGGGTACCCTAAAAAGGCTCTTCATGTATGCAGTTTCTGCTTTGGTCCACTTGAAGTAGATTACGAATATGAAGCAATAAAGAAAGTAATAAGCAGAGAAAAGATTGAATCACGAGGGAAAAACATGTGGAGGTACAAGGAACTCTTACCTCTTGATGGCGAACCTACTGTGGGGGCTCAGGTTGGGTATACTCCATTAATAAAGGCTGATAATTTAGCCAAAAAGCTTGGCGTAGATGAACTATATATAAAAAATGATTCAGTAAATTTTCCCACATTCTCTTTTAAAGACAGAGTCGTTTCTGCTGCCCTTTCCAAGGCAAAAGAACTCGGATTCAAAACAGTCGCTTGTGCCACAACCGGTAACCTGGGAAACTCAGTTGCCGCACAGGCAGTTCAGGGTAACCTTGAAAGCTATATCTTTATGCCCTCCAATTTAGAGCAGGGAAAGGTTATAGGTACCTCAATTTATGGAACAAACGTAATTGGCATAGACGGTAACTATGATGGCGTGAACCGGATGTGTTCAGAGATTGCGGACAAATACGGTTGGGCTTTCGCCAACATCAACATCCGACCCTATTATGCTGAAGGCTCAAAGACATACGGTTATGAAATTGTAGAACAGCTTGGATGGAAAGCCCCAAAGCACATAGTTGTACCTATGGCAGGCGGTTCTCTGATAATTAAGATAGGCAAGGCAATAAAGGAATTGACAGAGTTGGGATTGATTGACAAGTCTAAAACCTCGCTTTATGGAGCTCAGGCTTCCGGTTCATCACCAATTTCTACTGCTGTAAAGAAAGGCAGTGATGTTATCGCTCCTGTTATACCAGATACAATAGCTCATTCCATCGCAATTGGAAATCCGGCGGACGGATTTTACTCAGTACAGGCTATTAATGATAGCGGTGGATGTGCGGAAGATGTTTCTGATGAGGAACTGGTTGAGGGAATAAAGCTCCTCGCATCAACAGAGGGCATTTTCACAGAAACTGCGGGAGGCGTAACCGTGGCGGTAACAAAAAAACTTATAGAGCAGGGTAAGTTACCACGAGATGAGTCTATCGTAATCTGTATCACTGGAAACGGCCTGAAAACACTGGAAGCGGTAATGGACAATGTAGAAAAACCGTGCGTTATTGATGCTAACATAGAGAGTTTTAACGCTTTTATGGAAAAAAGATAAGTTTGCAACGCTTAAACTTTTTATAATACATAACAAGAGTAAATAAAATACAGTACTTCGCTCAGCTGGGAAAAAAGATAATATTCTAAAGGCAGCCTACATCATTAAAAAGAAAGAGGTATCGTCATGTCGGTTAAAGTAAGAATACCAACGCCATTAAGATCATTAACAAACGGATCAGAAGAAGTTATTGTAGAAGGCAGCTCTATTAAAGAAGTGATTGATAACCTTGAAACGAATCACAAAGGGTTTAAAGAGCGTCTCTGCGATGAGAACGGACAAATCAGAAGGTTTATTAATTTCTACCTTAATGATGAAGATATAAGATTTAAAGATAATCAGGACACCGCGGTCAATGATGGAGATCAAATTTCAATAGTTCCGGCGATAGCAGGGGGAAAGACCCTCTAGGTGTAAATATAAGAAGGGAAGCTTAGCCCTGAAATTTGTCTAACACAATCAGGTCATGGATTTTTGTGGTGATCTTCGATCAATTCCTTCGGTATACTTATATCTGACACTATCAGTTCTCCGGTATATTCTTTACCGTATTTCTGAAAAAAACCAGTTTTAGCAGCAACGAATGTGACTGTCTTAGCGGCTTTAACTGCAGTCCCAAGTACAACACCATCGTCACAACTCAACCCGGAAGGTATATCAACAGATACAACAGGTATATCGGCTTCATTAATTTTTGTTATTAGTGTCCTTACCGGCTCTCTTACCTCACCCCTTAAACCCGTCCCAAATATCGCGTCAACAATTACATTACAATCATGAAGCTCTTTTTCAATCTTCCCGATATGCTCTTCTTGTAACTCTTTAATTTCAATATTCATATTCAGCAAAATTTTCAGGTTTGTTGAGGCGTCACCGTCAGAAAGGACACGAGAGACCTCAGTTGTTAAGTACACAGAAACATCCACTCCCTTATTATAAAGGTGGCGGGCAATAACAAAACCATCACCACCATTATTCCCTTTTCCACAAAAAATTACCACTCTAGCTCTATCTGTCCCGGGTAACATCTCCAAAACCTCTTCTGCGACATTCCTGCCCGCATTTTCCATTAATATAATTCCTGGAATTTCATACTCTTCTATTGCTTTTCTATCAATCTCTCTTACTTCATCCCTCCCTAATGCCCCATTAATGATATCCATGAAAACAACCTTTCAGCGCGGAAAATCCATATTTTATCTGTAATAAACTATTATAATTGTCGAGCTTCTTTTCTCACATATTTCTTTAGCTGTCAATCATTTTTAAATAATTAAACCGTAAAAAAAAATGAGATTACGACAGTCTTATAGACATCTCCTAATGTTATCCACAAAAACTACTTGACGATGTCATCTATTTTTTTTAGTATTGGGGTTCATAATAAATTATTGCAATTATTAGAAATAGGTGGTAGTTAGAATGGCAAAAGTCAGATGTCCCGGTAGTATGAAAACTATGGTACCCGAACCACTTGAAAGAAAGTGTCCGAAGTGCGGCGGCATGATTGAAATCTGGAGTGACGAGGAAAAAGCCGACTGTACATGTGGCGAAACCGTATTTAAAGACGCAGCCCCTACGTGTGTGGTATGGTGCAGTGCTGCAGAAGAGTGCCTGGGTGATATTTTTGATGTAAAAAAGCTGAAAGAAGACGCAAAGAAAAAAGCGGCTGCAGAAGGAAACCCGGAATTCGTCGCTCAGGTTGCAGAGAAAATTAGGAAAGAAAAAGAGAAAGACTGCGCCGAAGTAAGAGAAAAAGCCAAAAAAGATAAAAACTCCTGATTCTCTTCCCGTTAGGTAATACCACATAAAACGTACGCTAAAACCACGCCTATTCCTCGACCGTCTTCTTAACCAGATTGTGCAGCTATGGCTTTCACTCACGACCACTTTTCAAAACTAGCACAATGAACATGTCTAAATCGTTTTATGGCGATAGGAGACAAAAACTGGCTTCACGTTTTCCTTGCCCTGAGCACCACACCTACAACCTTATCCTGTACCGTAAGATTAAAGTAATTATTACACCGCATTATAAATTTTGATCTACTATTCAGTAAATAGCATTTTTCATCACGGACTCTGTATGTCAATACCTTTAAAAGTAGCCAAACAAGTTATTAAAGGTTATGAACCATGCCTTGTACTTATTAACAAACAAATCAACGTGAATATAGGCGGATTTTTACCGGTTCTTATTTTATGGATTTTTTGCCAACAATCTGAAACTGCACAATTTTAAGATTGAATGAGGTAATAATCAAATACACTCCTAACGCCACAAGCCATTGCCATTACAACTCTTACAAGTTTGCTATATATAATTAGGACACTTAAAGTAGTTTGCCACAATCAGTAAATCCACACTTAATTGGCGCATATTTGACACTATTTTATAATGTACTACTCTCCCAAAATATAAAATAACGGAAGACACCTTCTATATTCAGGCAGCAATAAATCATGTTTGCTTTGCTATGTCTCGTTATCGGATATCCTTGTCAACAAACAACTTAAGTGACTCAAATGTTCTCCAAGCATAAGAATAAAGATACGAAATTGCAATAATTAACAATTTTTATATAAATTTACATATATTGGCCTTGTTATTGCGATCTTTACATATCTCTTAAATTACTTTACGTTTTCTAAATTTGTTATTTTAGTTATGTTCTTTGAAATTCATGGCCATCGGCAGATTTAAACTGATTCAGCATATGCTTATTGCATAAATAATCACTTAATAGTCCATAATTTCCCCTCCGGAAGTCTAATAGGACTTGCCGGTGGCATGATTTTTCTCTTGACTTTTGTTCTTTTTTCGTTTTAATAACGTGCTGTATATATGGTAGTTAGATATTTTTCATGTTGTTATAAGCCGTTTTAGTCCGGCGAAATAAGCCGTTTTAGTTCGGCAAAGATACTTTATTAGTATGTGTATTTAGTGTGACATGTTGTTCACACTACAAATTATAGGATTTTTATTTTTTTTATGGGGAGGTAAATTATTATGGGTAAAATGAAATTTTATTTGTTGTTGCCAATGATCGCCGTTTTGGCGTTTGGCAGCGTCTCATTCGCGCAGAGCACAGATATGGACGCGCTAAAGGCTGAGCTTAGAGCAGAATTGAAGGCCGAACTTAAGCAGGAGCTGTTGGCTGAACTCAGAAGCGAAACAAAGACTGACATCCAAGAAGCAACAGTTGGCTTAAGAGATGTATTAAGAGCTGACTTCAAAGATGACATCAGATCTGAAATTATGCAGGAAGACATCTCTTCTGCAGTAGAAGATGCGTTAGCAGGTTCTGCAATTATGGGCGGCCTGTTTAAGGGTACGACCGTTGGTGGTTTTATCGATACCAATTTCATGTACAACCTGAGAAATTCTGGCGAAAACGCAAACAGAAATGGAAACTCGAAGGTAAACTACGTGGGAGAAAACGATGACAACACATTTACTCTTGAAAACTTCGCAATGTTCATGGATAAGGAAGCAACCGACGAACACCCTATAGGCTGGCAGATGCATACGTATTGGGGTGAAAAGGCACAAAGAATTACTTTCTTTGGTCCGGGTAATGATGCTTCTGCTGCTGACGATGGAGCAGCAGGTGCAAATGATAGATTTGCTATAGCAGCAGCAAATATTACCTGGAATGCACCGGTATTAGGTAAGAAAGTTCCAATTACCATGGGTAAAATGTACACATGGATTGGCTATGAACTAGTAGAAAATATTGGTAACCCGAATTACACGCACGGTATGGTTTACAATAATGCAATACCATTCACACACATGGGTGCTAGTTTCGATGTGTCTGAATTTCTTCCAAGCGACAAATGGGGCTTAACCCTTTACCTTGTTAATGGATGGGACAGTTACATTGATAACAACGAAGGTAAGTCATACGGAGCCTACCTGACATATGCGCCAAATGACGATTTCTTCATCTCTCTGGCTACAATAAACGGAGCAGAAACATCTAAAACAGGAACTGTTGCTGCTTTTGGTGGTAAGCACGAGAGCGATAACGTATTCATGTATGACGTTGTAATGACTTATTCATTACCGCAAGTTGATAAATTAAGCCTCGGATTTAACTGGGACCACGGCCGTGCTCAAAATAATGCTGGTCTTTCTGTTACTGATCCTAGTGGCGGTGGCGGTAATAACTCAGATAGCAGTGCGCACTGGTGGGCAGCTGTTTTTTACGCCATGTACGATTACACTGACAATCAACAGGGTGCTTTCAGATACGAGTACTTCGATGATGATGATGGTGCAAAGGGCTTTGGTATTTCAATGTACTCATTGACATACACACATAACATTACAATTGCGGAAAATCTTTTGATCAGGCCTGAAGTCAGGTACAATAAGTACAATGTATCAAATGCTCAAGAGGATGCAGGTATGGGAACAAACTATACCGATGGAGATGGCAATGTACATAATAATGATGATGAGACTATACTAGCTTTAGGTGTAGAATATGTTTTCTAATGCTAATTAGTTAGTGCTTTTATTATCCGTCTGTCATAACGGTTCTTACCTGTTGACAGACGGAGTATCACCTAGAATAAAGTTTGTAGTTATTACGCTGCGCAAATTATAAAGTTTGTGTAGAAACCCAGGTCAAAACATTTCCTCCCCCGTTTTGACTTGGGTTTTTGTATTTATAGACTCCGCTGCAATTGTCATTCTGAACTTGTTTCAGAATCTAAAAGTATTACCCTACTATATTTTCCTCATCAAGACCTCCTTCAAAGGGGGTCTTAGTCATCACTTCCCGTAGTTCTTCAACTCTTCCATTGTCTCAAACGTAACCTGCTTCTCCCCTTGTGATTCGGCAAGAAACCGAAGCTCATCAAACGTCGAAAAGAGATCATAGCTCATTGCTGAAATCTGCTCGAAATCAAGAAGTCCCATCCCCCAGAGGAATGTAAAGCATTTTTTTCTAAGATCTTTACTCAATTCAGGGTAGCATTCATCTATCTCTTTTTCTCTAGCCTCTTGAGTATCATAAGACGGTTTACCGCTCTTTACAAGACGACTGTCAATATACACATTCCACAGATATTTGTATCTTCTGAATGCCCCTGTACCTTCAGGAGGAACTAGACTGTCCTTATGTTTAAACTTCTCATTCAACTGGTCAGCAACATGCATAAGCTCATGCCTTACCCTACCCTCAAGATTCTCTAAAGAATCCACTATCTCCAAATCTAATGAAGTATTATCTGGGCTGAGATAGTTCATATCTATAGGAGATTCTGCAGGAGTGTGTTTAATCATAATTTTCTCCAGTTTCTGATTGATACCAAGCTCCTCAACAACATTCTCAATCACCTTACATATCTGTTCACTTTTTTCGAAACCGTCCTCAATATTAAGCATATAAGCATACCTTTCTATTATTTTGTCCTAATCTTCGTGTGGAATAAATACTGTTTTCTTGTGTCAGCAATATTATTAAAACAATCATTCAAATTCAACTTTTTTCTCTTAATAAGGACTTACTATAGATAATAAGAAAGGCCTCATGACATAAACAATTGACTAATCAGTCATCAGGTTGTAAATTTACTTATTAAATTAACTGTAAAAAGAGCAAAGTTAGGAAAAGCCCCTTAAATCCCTGAATTAACATATGGCTGATCTATTTGACGCAAGAGCTAAATCTGCAAAAAAATCTCCTCTGGCGGAAAGGATGAGACCTCAAAATCTGGCAGAATTTATCGGGCAGGAACATCTCGTAGGCCCAGATAAAATCCTCCATGGTTTTATGGAGAGAGAAGAGTTAGTATCGATGATTTTCTGGGGTCCCCCCGGTGTGGGAAAGACAACCCTGGCCTTAATCATTTCCAAGGCACTTGATGCCCACTTTGTTTCCTTCTCGGCCGTGTTATCAGGTGTTAAGGACATACGTGCCGTCATTGAAGATGCCCGGCAACAGCTTAAATATTACGGTAAAAGAACTATTCTTTTTGTCGATGAGATACACCGATTTAATAAGTCCCAGCAGGATGCTTTTCTTCATCACGTGGAGGACGGCACTATTACATTGATTGGCGCTACGACAGAGAACCCCTCGTTCGAAATAAATGCGCCCCTTCTCTCTCGCTGCAAAGTGCTGCTACTCGAAAAACTCACTACAGACAACATAAAAACTATAATCACTAATACCTTATCAGATGCTGAACGAGGGCTAGGCAGTTTAAAAGTAAAGATAGATGAGGACGCCATTAGCTTCATAGCAGATCTTTCTCATGGAGAAGCAAGAGTAGCCTTGAATACTCTTGAGACAGCCCTGCTGCTAATGAATCCCGACCAGGACAATAAGAGAACAATTACATTAAATATAGCCCAGGAAGCTATGCAGCGAAAGGCACTTCTTTATGATAAGGGCGGAGATGAACATTACAACGTGATTTCCGCTTTTATCAAATCCATGCGCGACAGTGATACTGATGCCGCACTCTATTGGCTGGCACGTATGCTGGAAGCAGGAGAGGATCCTCTCTTTATTGTACGACGTATGGTTATCTTTGCTTCAGAAGATGTTGGCAATGCAGACCCGATGGCTCTTCAGGTAGCGGTATCAGTAAAAGATGCATTTCATTTTGTTGGAATGCCGGAGGGATGGATACCGCTATCACAAGGAGTAACTTATCTTGCTACTGCCCCAAAGAGCAATGCATCTTATAAGGCATATCTCGGTGCATTACATGATGTTAAAGAAAAGGGTGCACTGGGAGTACCGCTTCATATCAGGAATGCGCCAACATCCCTGATGAAGGATCTAGGTTACGGAAAGGGATATAAGTATCCACATGATCATGGTGGTTACGCAGGACAATCCTGTTTGCCAGAAGAACTTCAGGGAAAGGAGTATTATAAACCTACAGATTATGGATTTGATAAAGAGATCAAGAAACGACTTGCATTTTTTAAATCAAAACGAAAGCAGGATAAATAGAAAAACCTAACTCTTCCATTTATAGTCTATTGGCTAAATCTTACTTAATAAGGGAATAATTCTGATAGAAATATTGTCAGTACATAAGAAGGTAAGATTAAATTAGGAAAAGATATCCATGAACTTTGTTTCTAAGTATTTCAACTGGCTACAAAAGGACAATCCCAGAAACATTGTGGAAAGCTATCCAGAAATAGACGAGCAAAAAGAGACTTCTGTTCAGGGTGTCTATATTGTGGGAGATTTAACCGGCATACCCTTACTTAGACTTGCAGCAAATGGCGGGGCTAAAATAGTAAAACAACTTTTTTCTGACCAGAAAGCTATCTCAGAAAAAGAGAAAAGTACCGACATTTACGATTTGATCATTGTCGGCGCAGGGCCTGCAGGTATTTCCGCTGCAATAGAATGTAAAAAGAAGAACATTAACTACATCATCTTAGAATCAAACCGCATCTTAAACACCATAGAGAATTTCCCAAAGGAAAAACCCATTACCTTAAAACCGGATAGAGTACAACTGGAATTACCATTGGAAATGAACGATGGATTCAAAGAAACTCTCATCGAAGAACTAACGATCCAAATAGAAAGAGAAGGCCTGAATTTTGAAGTTGGAACCTTTGTTCAAAGACTCAGCCGCAAAGATAACATAATCCATATTGAAACAAACAAAAATGTGTATATGGCAGAGAAGGCTGTGTTAGCCATAGGAAAGGCCGGTAACAGTAGGCAACTCAAGGTGCCCGGAGAATTACTACCAAAAGTATTCAATAAACTGTACGATCCTGGAGAATTTGTCGATAAGGACATTCTGGTTGTTGGCGGTGGTGACAGCTCGATGGAGTGTTCTATTGCACTTGCAAAATCAGGAAATAAAATAATCCACTCTTACCGCAAAGAAGAGTTTTCCAGGCCAAAAGAAGAAAACATGGACAGATTCAATGATCTTGTGGAACAAGGTAAGATTACACCATTTTTTGAATCAACGGTAACAGAAATACGCGAAAACGAGGTTGTCCTACGAATAAAAGAAGACAGTAAAACAATACATAATGATGCTGTCTTTACTCTCATAGGACGTGAATTACCCACAAAATTCTTCAAGCGAAGCGGCATACGCATGGAGGGAGAGAATGGATTATCATGGTGGTGGTTTATGGTAGCATCGATAAGTTTTTTCTCTATGCTCTATTTTGGTAAAGTCGGGATCGCTTTTGATCTGTTTGCAGGGGCTGATACTATAGGGGCAAAGATAATTGCGTATCTGAGTGCACCATTTCAAACTACGCTTAACTGGAGTCTTTCGGGTTATAAATGGTATCCATCATTAAACTTCATCCTGGGGTGGACAGGTTCTATAATTTTCATAATCTCCGGAACTTGTTCTCTGGGACTTCTGGCAAGACACGGAAACGTTTATTTTCGAACCCCATGGCGTGCATTTAAGTACACGTATTTTATAGGAGTAAGCTCATTTTTTACGATATTGTATTTTTCTAAACTGCTGAATAATACTTCAGGGAGAGCAGAGTGGATCGAATCACCCACATATTGGTATTCACTCTTCTATTGCGTAACAATGCTCATCTTTGGTATACGCCGTTCATATGTCAGAAAAACACGCTATGTTTTCTGGCAAATGACGGCCCTTGTATCGATACAAATATTTTTTCTTTTCCTGCTCCCGTTTCACCTGTTCAAACCACTTATCCTTGAAAACCTGGGTGCGCAGCACTGGATAGTGTCAGAACTATTCCCGAGCGGAAAGTGGAGTAGTTTTGCTTTTATCTTATTCTGGCCGCTGAATATGTGGGAGTTTGGAAGCAGCACCTTCTGGACGTGGTTTCCTTTTGTACAGACGGGCTTGATTCTATTCTTTCTAATCAGACATTACGGGAAAGGTATATACTGTGGATGGATCTGCAGCTGTGGAGGTATGGCAGAGACACTGGGAGACGAATACCGGCGTAAAACACCACACGGCCCCGGTGCAAAGAGGCTTGAAAACATTGGCCAGATCGTTCTTTTTTCTGCTATCATTTTTACCCCGATTATCTATCTGAATAAATCAGGTATGTGGAGTTCGTTCCCGCTTTTAAGTTATACTATGACAGGAGTGTACAAGTTTTTAATAGATGTAATATTTGCAGGCATACTAGGTCTTGGTGTCTACTTTTTTCTAGGTGGGAGAATCTGGTGCAGATATGGATGCCCGCTTGCAGCGCTCATGCACATATACACAAGATTTTCCAGATACCGAATTTTATCAGAAAAGAAATATTGCATTTCATGCGAAATTTGTACGAGAGTATGCCATATGGGTATAGATGTTATGAACTTTGCAAACAAGGGCATCCCGATGAATGATGTACAGTGTGTACGATGTTCTGCCTGTGTAACAGAGTGTCCTATGGATGTCCTTTCATTTGAAAAATTGAAAAAAACAGACATTCACAATGTTAATAGAGATCAGATTCCTTATTATGGAAAAGATAGTTGGCGTGCAGGAATAAAGTAGAAGGATTTTCCAATCATGAAAAAAATTATTGCGGTATTCTGTATTATATTCTTTATTACTCAGCAAGCAACATTTGCCGAAGAAGGCAATACCTTCTGGGGCAGCTATCAGGATATACTAAATAGCGTTGTTACTGTAAATGAGTTCACCTCGATTGATGGAGAGTTCAGTCATACGTCTGTAGACTATGAAATAATCAAGGCCGATCCTGAACTTCAGGAAAAGATTACACTCCAACTGGAGAAATTAAAAACAGTTAAAGTACCGGAAGAAGTAAAACATAAACTTGCATTCTGGATCAATGCATACAATTTTTTCACAATAGTTGATGTTGTTAGTAATTATCCGATAACAAGTATGAAAAAGATCAGCTGGAAAAGCAAACATCATGAGGTTGAAGGCACGCTGTACAGCCTTGATAATATTGAACATAATGTTATACGTCCGCTTGCCGATCCACGAGTACATTTTGCCATTAACTGTGCTTCGGTGGGATGCCCCAACTTGAAAACAGAAATTTTTGATGGTAAT
>Ga0209774_1001329_pt1 | contig 14150 bp, 14 predicted proteins | sample SaaInlV_150m_DNA_2_FD_184648 | JGI IMG/M metagenome (GOLD analysis project Ga0209774, IMG submission 184648) | Marine microbial communities from expanding oxygen minimum zones in the Saanich Inlet - SI037_S2LV_150m_DNA (SPAdes) (version 2) | ecosystem: Environmental > Aquatic > Marine >... | reverse complement strand
ACAAACTGGCGGGCAGGGAGGTATTAAATGACAATTGATCTGGTACGTGGAGCCTTGTTGTGGTGTTTCATAATCAATGTAGGGATATTGCTATGGTGGTTTCTGTTCTTTACGTTGGCACATGATTGGGTCTATCAGTTTCATGCGAAGTGGTTCAAGTTGCCGGTAGAGAAGTTTGATGCGATTCACTATGCGGGTATGGCATTTTACAAGCTATGCATATTAGTGTTCAATCTTGTTCCGTATTTTGCTTTATGTATTGTTGGATGAGTTAGCCATTCAATTCCTCACATTCCCCGGACAAAAGGCGCCGATGACAAGAAGTCACGAAGTACACAAAGGATAAGGGCTATTATCTTTTTTTCACTTTTAACATCGGTATTTAGTCGGTTAAAGTCTACGGCTAATTTTCTTATGCATCTAGGCCGGCCATACTGGGCATTTCTAATCTGTTATACTGATCAATAACAACTGCTCCGGTCTCCTCGTCTTAATTAGCAATTATTCTTTACCCTTTTATAACGGTTATGTTTTGTACGGTAATCTCTTTGACCGATGTCAAAAATGAATCTGCTTTCTGCCATCTTTCATGTTACATTGAAGCTACTCTTTTGTATCCCTTCTGGACTGCAGAATCGTCAACGTTCTGGGAACTCCAATCCAGCAGCACCGGAGACAAATCGGCATTGTTATTGATAACCGTTTTAATATATGATTTACAGGAGTTACAAACATCTACACGGTAGTTTTCTTCATCAGGAAGGCTGAGGTACCCTGTCTCTTTATCCTCTACGTTGTCGCAGTAAGGGCATTTGAGCCTCTGGAACGGCCACGAAGTGTGACACAACGAACAGAACAGAAACCTCTGTCGTCCCGTAGAAGTTTTTTTAAGTTCCGCCAGACCCGGTAGATGACCGCATACAGGACAGCACCCATTCTCCCAGGCGTTAAGATCGATAGCCGAGTTTATACATTCCGAATATTTTTCCACTAAAGGGGTAAGTGTATTTTTGACCAGGAAAACTAGTATTTCTGTGGGTATAGAATCAGCATGAAGCGCTTGCATCTGTGTGATCCCTTTCTGAAACAGGAACTCTTCCAATACTCCCACCAGGTCAGGTTTCAGCTCTTCAATTGCCGCGATGGCATCATCACTCTTCATGTTTGTGAACCGTACATAGACGTTAAAGAGATCCATAAAAAGTATTGGCAGGCCGGTAAGGTCGATTCCGCAATTCCCGAGCAGTGGTTTCCCTTCAAGGATCTGTCGTTTGATGACCGCTTCATTAATTGAGGGGATTTCAATGCTCTCTTTGTAGCTATCCTGCTGTTCTCTCAATGCAAAATACATATCATAGTATGCAGAGAGATGCAGATTTTCACTTTTAAGCTTATCTATATCGTTCCTGGAATAAAACATTTAAAATACTTTCTTTTATAATGAACGACCCGCCTAAAAGCACGTCGGGCAAGAAGTTTAAAGTGCCTACCTGCCAGCCAGTTTGTTTGTTGGTTGGGTTGTTAGGCGGGAAGCTAAAGGCTTATTCTTGCCAATTTTAACTCTCAACTCTAATTTAAGCAAGATGCAAGAAATATGAAATTGAAAAAATAATGATTGAAATATCGAGATATTTTGCTTTAATGAGCCACTTTGGCGTTGAGATTACGTATTATACATTATCTTGCAAGACAAATGTCTATTGTCATGTTTGCTGATATTTGAAAGTCCATAACAATAATCATTATTAGGAGAGAGTATCTTGTCAAGTTTTTTTGGGTTAAGCAAAGAAAATATTGTAGCAAAACCGGGATTTAACCGTTGGCTTGTACCTCCCGCATCTATTGCAATACACTTATGTATTGGGTCCGTTTATGCGTGGAGTATGTTTAACCCTGCATTGATTAAGACACTTGGCGTTGCGGCAGGTTCTGCAGATGACTGGTCTCTCGGCCAGGTAGTCTGGATATTTTCTGTCGCAATTGTTTTCCTGGGTTTATCTGCAGCATTTGCAGGAAAATGGCTTGAACAGGTTGGACCCAGAATGGTTGGTTGTGTAGCCGCCTTATGTTGGGGTGGAGGATTCATGATTGGTGGCGCAGGGATACTGACACATCAGTTGTGGTTAATTTACCTGGGTTATGGAGCTCTTGGCGGTTGCGGGCTGGGGCTTGGATATGTTTCGCCTGTGTCTACCCTCATACGGTGGTTTCCTGATAGAAGAGGTATGGCTGCAGGTATGGCTATTATGGGTTTTGGCGGCGGTGCTATTATCGCCAAGCTCAGCATTGATAATCTACTGGAATATTTTTATGTAGCACCAAAATATCTGGGAGCGGTTGATGCGGTTAACCTAGTTACTGAGGGGGGCAAGAGATTCGCAGAAATTGCCGGTCAACTTACTGAAGTAGTTGTCGTAGGGTCAAAGGATATCGCTAAGATGATTGTACCAGGAGATCCAGGTGTTTATGTAGTCAATTCAGGTTCAACCGGGGTTGCAGAAACATTCTTTGCGCTGGGGATCATCTATTTTGTTGTCATGATAATTGCTGCCTTTTCATATAGAATCCCTCGGGAAGGATGGTTGCCTCAGGGATGGGTTCCTCCAACTACTGAAAAAGCACAGAGCAAAATGATTACCCAGAACGATGTCCACATAGACCAGGCGCTAAAAACTCCTCAATTTTATCTGATCTGGGTAGTGCTCTGTTTTAATGTTACCGCTGGTATCGGAGTGATCGGAGTTGCAAAAACCATGATGACAGAGATATTTGGCAGCACCCTGCCGTTCATTGTTAATGCGTCTTATGCTGGTACGTATGTTCTCATGATCAGTGTTTTCAATATGACAGGCCGTTTTTTCTGGGCAAGTATATCCGACTACATCGGTCGTAAAGTGACCTATTACATATTTTTCATCCTCGGTATTTTCCTCTACTTATCAATACCATATACTGCCATAAAAGTGCAGGCGTCACCTGCCGCTATCTGGCTGGTTATTTTTTATGCAGCGACCATGATAATTTTTACCATGTATGGAGGTGGGTTTGCGACAATCCCTGCTTACCTTGCAGATATATTTGGTACTCGCTTTGTCGGAGGAATTCATGGACGCCTTCTTACTGCCTGGAGTACTGCCGGGGTTCTTGGACCATTGGCAATTACCCAGCTCCGGGAATCCTCACGAATTAATGCTATTGAAACACTTGCGGCCAAGATTGATCCCGCAGTTTTTGAACGTACATATGGTGCAGGAATAAACCAACTCTCACAGCTTGTTGAAACGAAAACGGTAACAATCTCCAATCTTATGGTAGTTGTTCCGAGCGGTGTTACAAATCCATCACCAACGCTGTATAACACAACAATGTACGTTATGGCCGGCTTGTTAGCTATTGCGCTCATCGCAAACATATTTGTCAAGCCAGTGCATGAACGACATCACATGAAAGGCGACGGATCAACATAAGACAGAAGCTGGTTATCCGTTCTTATTTTTTTTACGTTAGAATATGTTTAACTCAATGCGCTTCTTGTATTGGCATTCTGTGTATTTTTCATGATTTAGGCTGTCTGCTAATCTTAAGTCATGAAAAATACAGGTGAATTGTGTTGTGCAATTTAATTCTGACAAAAATTATAGCCTTGCCAATCATAATGCAGGAATAGTAGCCGTTGTGCTCATATCTTTGCATCCCTACAGAAATAAATAATCGATGTTGCTCTTGATATAAAGTATAATGTCTGTGTGTATTTACTCTTTTACTAAACCAGAATAAATAAAGGGGATGATATGGAAAACAGAGAAGAATTCTTAGATCGAGATGATGTGTTATCACGTGTGCATCAATATGAGCTGGAGAGAGATGAAGAGAGAATCTTTGTCAACGTCAGAGAACCGATTGGCGGTTCGTCTAAAGGCTCCTTTATTGCAGTTCCCAGTCTGATTAGCAAAGAGTGTAGTAATACCGATTACGTCGGATTAGGTGATTCTGTAGAGGACGCATTAAATGATTGTTTGAAAAGGATTAAAGGAGTGCCGTTAGGTCATGTTATTCCTCAAGGTTAATCTGTTTAAAAGGCTTATATACATGGATTATTCTCATGTGTATAAGCCTTTTTTTATTTACACCATTTCCCGCTTTTTTTAATAGAAGCATCTTAGACAATTCCGTTTGATTTACGTTATCAAGATATGCGATATTCTGAAAAAGAAGCAGTAGCGATCTTTGAACAGTTAAAGAGATGTTCAATCGATGATCTTGATACGTTATTTGATATGGAAGCTTTGCCAGAATTTGAAGAACTTGAAGGTGAAACAGCAGGGGCAATCCTTGCTCTGAATCCTGAAAATCCCAGGTGGTTAAAATGTGTGATTAAGATTGCTTTTAAGAGCCCATTGGGACAGTGGACCGGCAAAAAGTTTATTACTCCTTTTGATGAAGGTAAAAAAGGTAATGGCATAAATATGTTTAAGAGCCGGTATTTTTCGCAGCTTTTCAGATTTGGTACCTACGTTAAAAATGCGTACGCTGACGATAGACCTTGTATTGCTTTAGATTACAGACCATATCATTTATTGGCCTTTGGTTTGGTAGATGAGGTAAGGATTACAGGATAGGCAGATGGCACGCTTTAAACTTCATTAATTAAGTTAATAGACTTTTATTTTAAATATGGAAAAGAGAGACATTCTGTTGTATATTTTTGTTTATAAAACACGAAATAATTGCTAATTATATAGTGTGTGAAAAGGCTGGAATCGCAAATTATTCGTACTATGTGGATGTAACGACGCTAAGCGTTTATTTTAGATTTATACCTTAAGGTTGTAAGGCCTTATTAAGAAGTAATTTATACAGCAACTATAATGTGTTTTTTCAAATATCTAATCAAAGGCATAAATATTGCGCTCATCAGTCCTTGCGGTTTATATGGTTAATTCTTTTAACAATGATTGGAGGAAAAAATGTTTAAAAAAATGTTGATTATAGTTTTCTTACAAGCGGCTATTGGATATCTGGTTTTGCCGGAAATAATGGCCGATGATATTGATGCACAGGGCATTTACACAAAGAGCTGCGTCATATGTCACGGTGAAGACGGTACCGGTAAGACTGATTTAGGATCAGGGCTTGGCGCATCTGACTTCAGCGACAAAGCAGTTCAGGATGGAATAACGGATGAACAGATGGTGGAACAGATTGAAAATGGATCTGAGAAGATGTTTCCATTTAAGGATAAACTTTCTGAAGAAGAGATGCATGCCCTGGTTCCGATCATAAGGGCATTTGCAAAATAAATCACAGCTACAATTAATGGAGGAATAAACAAATGAAGAAGGCTCTTTATGGCCTTGTCGTTTTGCTGTTATTTTCTGTAGTTCAGTTTAATGTATCAGATACATTTGCCGACAAAATAGGTTATAAAAAGATATTTACTAATAATTGTCAAAAATGTCACGGAAAAGATGGTAAGGGTACAAAGAGGGGGAAGGGTCTGGGCGTCCCGAATTTCACTGATAGCGAGTGGCAAGATGCTACGACAGACAAGCAGATGATCACTGCTATCACTAACGGAAAGAAGAAAATGCCAAAACAAGGGCATAAACTGAGTCCGGAAGAGATTAAGGCGGTGGTAAAATATATAAGATTCTTTGCTCCAAAAAAGAGGCGCTGAAGATGAGGAGAAATAGCTTAAAGATTGGTTCATTAGTTGTCTGTTTCGGGATTGGTTTGTGTACGGTCTTCGGGTTGTCCTCTACAGGCGTAGGAGAGGTTGCTTCACATAAGAGTGTTCCTGTGAAAGGGAAGAGAGTAGCACCGCAGGAAGGTGAGTTCGGGTACGATGAAGAGTGTCTGAAGAGAAGGCTGGGTGTTAAATCCCTAAGAGGGGCAAACCTGTCAGGGCGTGATTTGAGATGGCTCTATCTGCAGGAGGCTGACCTGTCAAAGGCGAACTTGCAGGGAGCGAATCTAAAGGGGATAAACCTGAGAAAGGCAAACCTGCGAGGGGCTGATTTGCAAGGGGCAGATCTTTCCGGTGCAAACCTGAAAGACGTGGACTTGTGTGGAGCAGATCTGACCGGTGCTGAAAATCTCGTTATCAGGCAGATCATTACAACCGTCTACGATAAAGAGACAAAATTTCCGGATGGCCTAACGTTCAGGGATATACCCAAATATAATAAGGACAGTCTGATGAGTGCTTTGGGTGTTAAGATGCTGGAGGGTGCAGAGGCGAAGGGAATGATATTGCGATGGGGAGATTTTGAAGGTGCGGAGATGCCGTGGTCATCTTTTCAGCAAGCTGACCTGACAGGGGCAAACCTATCACACACAAATTTGTCTGCATCAAACCTGCGTGATGCAAACCTGCTGGATGCAGTTTTGCAAAAGGCAAATCTGAAGAATGCGAGACTGCAGGGAGCAAACCTGAAGCATGTAGATCTACAAGGTGCAGACTTGACGAGTGCAAGTCTGCAAGATGCGAACCTGACTGGAGCAGACTTGCAGAAGGCAAAGTTGTCGTCGGCAAGCTTGTCCGGAGCAAACCTGTCAGGGGCGGATCTGCATGGTGTGGATTTGCGTGGAGCTGATCTGAGGGGAGTGAAAAGCGTAACGGTAAAGCAGCTTGCACCGTCCATCGTTGATATGCGCACACGCCTGCCGGAAGGCATAACTTTCACACAGATTCAAAAATACAAGGCCGGTGAGGGTAATTAACAGAGTTTGGAGTGCCTAAAAGTTGTGGTAATGAATAGGGTCCAGTGAATTAAATAATTATAGCGTACCTACAAGAGTGTAGATACGCTATAAAATGAGAAGTAACTTGCTCTCTATTTAGCAGGCCAGTCGACACGGGACGTTTTATGACATTCAAAGCATAAGTTTCTTAACAATGAATCAAAAACTTCATACGTTTCTACGCTGTCTCCATCTTTTGCAGTATCTGCAAGGTTTTTAGTGGCGGCAGCCATCTCTTTTGCGTATCTCTCATATTCCGCTTTCATTGCTTTGTCAGACATTTTAAATTTCCGGCCTACCAGTCCCCATTCGTCATCCGGAAAATACATATCAACCATATATTTACTGATTCTGGATATCTTATTAGACTCCTTAATCACTACATCAAAATCACCAGTTAATAATCCATCCAGAATCTTAGACATAGATGAGCCTACAGCTTTCATCGCATATTTAGTAGCCATAGAGTCATGCATAGTATCTCCTCCTGCAGCTGCATGGACTTTACTGCTTTCTCCGCTGAAGGTTAGAACCCCTGAAGTAATAACTAATGCACAAAATAAAGTTATACTCATCTGATAAATTTTCTTCATTACGCATATCCCCTTCCCATTCAAAAATATTTTAAATAAATATAAAACATCTTTTAAAATTAACTTTATTCATTAATTTATTAAATTTAGTTTAGCACGAAACGCTTCTTTCCAACAATATTATTATCCAGCTTTAAAAGGCTTAGTTTTCACTTATATGGCGCGCAATATTGGTACCGTTATTGATCCGTTCAGAGATAAAATATTTAATTGATGCGTAAGCAGCGAACTATAAATGCTTTATGATTCAAGCTGTAATTTCTCAAAATATTAATTAACAAGCAGCGCCTAAGTGTGTGCGAAAATATTTCGCTTGGTTATACCACGTCTCTGCGTATATGTATTTAAATTTTTCACATTGGTTCTTTACTCTATCGATTTAAACTTTTTCATAAACCTACGGTCGATATAGTTCTTGATAGTAAAAGCAAGCTTGCCTCCCAGTACCAGTTTTTTCTTCTGCATAATACCGGTACCATCTCCCATATTGAAAATCAGTAGATATTCTCCGCCCGGATCAAAATCCTGAAGGTCGGTTTTGTCCAGAGAGGCCATGAGGTTGTGATAAAGAATCTGATTTTCCCGTACAGCGTAAACCCCAACTTTATCAAGTGGCTGGTATGCAAAATAGATACAGTCGCCACCTCCAAATATTTCCTGGTATTTAGTGCACTGCAGGTATTTATTGACAAGGAGCTCCCCGTCAGGACCGGTTGGCAATCCTGATTTCTGAAAAACAGGATACGGCTTTATTCCGTGAGCCAGGAGGATTAAGTCTTTATGATGTACCTGTCCAGATTCCATAGTGATCTCTCCTGTTTTGATTTCGCTGACAAAATCCTGTTCCAGGATTTCAATACCGCGCTTTGTCAGGGAGTGAATAATTCTGTTGCGGACGTTTTCCGTAAAACGGGCCATAAATTTTTGACCTGATAAGATTGTTATGTCAGGCATGTTATTGCAGTAGTATTTACCAAGCCTCCAGATGTTCCCGGCAGTTTCAGCTGCAGAAGGACCACCGCCAATTATTCCGATAGTTATTTTTTGTTGCGAGGTAAGTTCAAGGAGACGTTCCTGAAAGTGAATAAGTTTCTCTATAGGCTTTACAGGAAAGATATCTCTGCCCTCCCCTGATACAATTGTCGTTGGAACATAACTGCCGACATTACATGAAAGCGCGTCGTAGGGAATTGTCTTTTCTGATTCAAGGTATACTGCTTTGCTTTCAGGATCAATCCGTTCTACCCTATCCTGTATAAACACTCCACCCTGTTTCTCAACTACATGCTTTGTTGCAAAACGGACTTCTTCAGGAGTGTATATTTTACCCAGCATACCCGGACCCATGCCAGAGTAGTAGTGGTACGGTGAGGGACCGATAACGGTAACTTTATGACCTTTTTCAATAAATTTGTGAAGATTGGCAAGCGTCAGCATATGTGCATGCCCACCACCCGCAATTACGAGATGTTTTCCCACCGTTACCTCCGTTAGTGATGAAAAAAGAGAAACGATACTGTTTGAGAGTTTGTTGTCAATACCATGACGGCTATATCAAATAGTTTCAATCAATTTGCCTAGTTGTGCCAGGTGAGTCCGTTCTTCATCTGCAATCTGCCTTAACACTTTTTGGGATTGTGGTTCGTCGCTTCTCTCACTGGCTCGCAGATACAGGTCAAGTGCCTGCGCCTCAATTGACATTGCTACTTCAATAATGTCTGTTACTGATTCCCAGTCCGGATGAAAAAGGGTTGTATACTCTTCCGTAGTAAGACCACCTTCAAGGGTACTGACAACAACTTTTTTTTCAAACTCTTCTCTGGTTATGGAACTTGCCGTTATTTTACGATATTCCTCAAGAACACGTTCCTGATGTTTTACTTCTATTTCGGAAAGTTTTTTAAAAAGGTTTCTGGCGTTACTGTTCTTTACTTTAGCCTGCATTTCCAGATAAAAACTGCGCAGACCTTCCTCCAGGGAGTAAGCAACTACCAGTGTCTCTTCAACTGATTCATTACCGGTAAAGAGTTCCAGTCCCTTCTCTTCTGCACCAAAAGCGGCTTCACCTTTCCATGCCTTAAATCCACCTGAAAGATTATACACTTCACTGAAACCTTGTGCTGCTATCATCTGGGCTGCGACACGACTGCGTCCGCCAACGGCACAGTATACAACCGTTGTTTTATTTGAATCTATTTCATCAAGTCGTGATAAGATATCGGGCAGAGGTATGAGCCTGGCTCCGGGGATATGGCCTGCTTCATATTCATTGGGTTGACGGACGTCCAGTAGTGTAAGTTCGTCAGGAGGTTTTTTTTGTACATACTCTCTGGCCTGAGCCACATCCAACGATTTAACGGGAGTGAGAAATTGTTTCCAGCGCATAATACCCTCCTAGCACTATTCTAAATTACAAATATTTGGATGACTGTCTCGTCTCCTAATAATACATATTTCGTATAATATTTCACCTTCTTTCTCCGCTTTTCTTCCTGCATTACATAAAAAGTTTGAATTATTAATGCAATAGATGTAATCTTGCGGGAAGAAAAATCGTAATAAAAGAAGCGAGTGACATTAAACAATAATATGGCTTTTGGTAAATGTGATAATTGTGAACAGACGGTTAAAGTAAAGCAATCCGGAAAGCAGTATATTCTTCCATTGTTTTTCTTTTTCTCAGGACTTTTGGTACTCGCTTATGAGCATGATCTTGGCAGTTCAAGACCGGTCATGACTATCTTTGGGTGGCTTTCTACAACCGCCGGTTTTGTCTGGCTTGCCGTAAAAGGGATTCGTTATATTTCAAAGTGAAAAAACAGGAGTTTATTATGGATGATAAAAAGAACGAGACAGATAGTTGGAAAATTCCATGGGCCTGGATTATAGGGGTAGGTATAGGAGTGCTCATAGCAATAAAGATCTATATTTTTTTCAGAATGTAGGTTGCGTGATTACTGCTTGTTCAGTTCAGGCCTTAATCAGGTGGTTGTGTAGCACCTATAACTATCGTGTTTAGGCAGTACCAATCACATCATTTATATGTTTTGATAATATAGAGAAATCAAAGGGTTTTCTAATAATAAAGTCTATCTTTTCCTCGTCCTCTTCTGTAAAGTCTAGGTCACCCCAACCCGTAATGATACCGATCCTTGGTACTTTTTTCAGTTTATGCAGGGCCTTTACCACATCGTATCCTGACACCTTTGGCATGGCCAGATCACACAAAACAAGGTCAAAGTGCTGATTCTTTGATAGTTCAATTGCCTCAGTGCCGTTGTTAACTGTCTTGACTTTGTGACTCTGCTTAGATAATGCACTATCCATTATTTTGCATATAGCTTCTTCGTCATCTACAACCAGAATATTGAGACTCAGGTCTTTTGTTAACGGTTCAGGTATCTTTTCTTTGCTTGGTACATCAACAGTTTTGGTTGTTAACGGAAACTGCAGAGTAAATGTACTGCCTTTTCCAACCTCGCTTTCAACCGATATTCTTCCCCCATGCATCATTACTGTTTTGTATGCCATGCTTAGACCAAGTCCAGTACCCATTGGTCTCCTTGTAGTAAAGAATGGATCGAATACTTCCTTTCTCACTTCCTCTGTCATTCCCTTGCCCGTATCGGAAATACTAATAAACACATTGCCTTCATTATTTCTTGTACAGAATGCTATTTTTCCTCCTTCCGGCATTGCATCCAAGGCGTTATTAATGATATTGATGAACACCTCTCTTATTCCTATAGGATCACACAATATAGGAGACACCCCATTGATACTTCCCGTGTCAATCTGGTAATCTATGCTCTCCACCTGTGCCATAGTTTTCCACCTGGGCATAGTGAATTTCACAGACTGTATTATTAGTTCATTTATATCTGAACATGCAAAATCAACGTTTGCTGCATCCCTATCTGAATGTGTAAATTCACGCATCCTGTCGGTTATATTCACACCATCATCGACTGACTCCATAATAGCGTGTAAACAATCCACATGCTCGCTATTGTCCTTACAGTCCATCCGCAACAGTTGTGCATTACCAGAGATTACATTAAGAACATTATTGAACTCATGAGAAATCCCTGCCGTTATTGTACCCAAGGATTTCAGCTTTTCTGATTGTATGAGTGCCTGTTCTGCTTTCTTACGTTCGTTAATCTCATTTGCAAGACTTTCGTTTGTTTTTAATAATTCTGTTGTGCGATCCTTAACTGTTGAGTTAAGCATACTTACAATGCCTGTATGATATTGTTTTGATAGCCTCATCACAAAAAAAACTACACATATTATTAATGTAAAAGTAGATATTAGACAAATCAGAAGTATATGAAGGAGAGACGCTTGACTAGTATATTCCTTGTGTGTACGGTTATCTAGCTCCTCAAGAAACATATTTATATGTCGCATGATCTTAACTTTTGCTTGATGATATCTTTGCCCAAATAAGATTTTTATCGCTACTTGTTGTCCAGAAACATCATTTGGAACTTCACCAGACTCACCTGTTGCTTTACCGTTTATAGCATTCATGGCAGCCTGCTCAAGTTCCACTAGTTGATCAGAATTTCTTTGAGCCTCAGCCAGCAGTGTAAATTCTTTCTCAGTAAAGCCTGCTTCTTTCATCAATTCATGCAATGAAACCGCTTCTTCTAATGGATATGGAGCTTTTCCATTCTCTACCGCTAAAAAATCCCAATAGATCCGATCATAGTGAAGAGGCCTTGGTTTTACTCCATTACGAATGGCAAGCACGTCCCAAAATTGTTGTTCATACTTTTTATTACCCGTGATAGCATAGGTACGAACCATACGAGTCAGGTCATCTGAGCTCCGGTGCAATTGATCTGCCAACGTATCAGAATCATGCCTGATCTCTCCCAAAGTAGCTAACCTCTGTTGAGCCACGTATAGGAATACAAATAAACAAATAGCCAGTACGATCAACCCTAGAAGAGAATATAATCCGTTATAAATCAGCTTTGTCTGTTCATTCTTTTTCTTAAAACTAGCTGGGGTTTGTTTCATAATTGATTTTATTAATGTGAGGATAGAGTTGCGAGAAATCAATTATATATTTTTCAGGCAAGTAGGCAAGTTTATAAATTGGGGTTTGTTGCTACTCATGAATATCTGAAACATGCAATATTGACCTTGATTTACTATTGATTAGATTTGTATTTGTAAATATAAATCAAGCGGAGGTTGTACTTACAGAATAAACAAACGCTTTTCCTAAGAGATCCACTTTTGTTCCCCATTCCGAAACGTAGTTGTTTGTTTTACTCCGTCTTTAATGCCTTTGGCGCATCTTGACTTGACCACTCTTTGATTTTGTATTCAATTTTCCTTGTGGAGAGGCCAAGTATCTTTGCCGCTTTAGACTTGCTGCCATTAGTAGTGTGAAGTGTTTCTAGGATAACCTTCTTCTCGATCTCCTTCATCGTTGTACCTGATGGTATTCGGAATGTATCTTTTTTCGTCTTTCTTAAACTCTGGCTTATGTTTGATGGAAGATTACCTGGCTCTATAAATTCATTCCTGGCCATTACCACTGCTCTCTCAACTGCATTTTCAAGCTCTCTCACATTACCAGGCCAATCATAATTACTCAATATTCTGGAACTCTGCGAACTGAATCCCTTAATATCCTTCTTGTTCTTTGCTGCGTATTTTACCAGGAAACTATCTACCAGCAACCCGATATCCTCTCTTCTCTCTCTTAGCGCAGGAAGCTCCAGATTGATTACATTTAACCGGTAATACAGATCCTCTCTAAATCTTCCTTCCTTGATCTCCTCTTCCAAATCCTTGTTTGTCGCCGCAATTATCCTGACATCCGATTCAAGCGTCTCTTCTCCTCCTACCCTTTCGAAGCACCCAGTCTCAAGAACCCTTAACAGCTTTATCTGTACATGCAAATTCAGTTCTCCTATCTCGTCAAGAAAAAGGGTGCCGCCATCTGCCAGCTCAAATCTGCCTCGCCTCTGATTCACGGCACCTGTAAAAGCGCCTTTTTCATGCCCAAACAGCTCACTCTCCAATACACCCTCGGATAACGATGCGCAATGAAGTGCTATAAACGGCTTATTCTTCCTGTCGCTATTGTGATGAATTGCATTGGCAACCAGCTCCTTGCCCGTTCCAGTCTCTCCATATATTAACACCGAAGCAGCAGTAGGAGCTATTTCGGTAATTGTCTTAAAAACATACTGCATCTCCGGCGTATTACCGATGAATCCTGAGAACCCGTACTTGTCATCCAGCTCCTTTCTCAACTCACGATTCTGTAATATAAGGAGTTGCTTTTCCCATGTCTTCTTAAGTATCAATTCCAGCTCTTCAATGTTTACCGGCTTGGTCAGGTAATCATCAGCGCCCTTCTTCATCGCATCAATTGCCGTTTGTAGAGAGCTGAATGCCGTTATCATTATTACCGGTATATTTGGATCTTTCTTCTTAACCTTCTCAATAATAGAAAAACCGCTGATATCCGGTAACTTCATATCAGTAATAACTATATCAAAATGTTCGGTATCAATCAGGTGTAACGCTTCATTACCGGTATACACGCAGCTGGTATCATAACCATCCTGTATGAGGATTTTCCTCAGACCATCGGCTGTGTTTTTATCATCATCAATTAATAGTATTCCCGGTTTCTTCATTTTTATTATTACGATAAAGGCAATTCAATTATAAACTCAGCACCCTCAACCAGCTTTTCAAACCTGATATTACCACCATGGGCATGAATAATATTCTTTGTAACGGCCAGGCCTACACCTGTACCACCGCTCTTGGTAGAAT
>Ga0209774_1001316_pt1 | contig 14267 bp, 15 predicted proteins | sample SaaInlV_150m_DNA_2_FD_184648 | JGI IMG/M metagenome (GOLD analysis project Ga0209774, IMG submission 184648) | Marine microbial communities from expanding oxygen minimum zones in the Saanich Inlet - SI037_S2LV_150m_DNA (SPAdes) (version 2) | ecosystem: Environmental > Aquatic > Marine >... | reverse complement strand
TCATTATGTCCCCATATCTGTGGGTTCAGATCATGATGAAAGTTTATTGCATCGTGTAAACGGTAACTATCTAATTCTAGTAAATTCATATTTAAGTATTTATTGAAAAAATACTTAATTACATATGTTCGAGTAGCCAGAAATAGATAGGAGTAGTAAACGGGATTTTTACTGTGCCGTTCCACCCCATTATTTCCGAGTATTCGTCTTCTATCTTTGCGCCATGTCCATTATAGTCATGCTCGTATGTAGTAAAAGTATGAATGATAGGCGATAAGTTTATTTCTTCGAATGATATATCTGTTATAGAAATTTGAGCACTTTCTATAACATTGCCGTCTTTGTCTACAACAGTGTGACAATTATCTTTGCCAGATAATTGGAACTCTAATAAATGTGATGCTTCATTGTCACTTAGGTTATGTTCAAATGTATAATTAGATTCTGTTGTTTTAATGCTGTAAATTTCGTTGCCGTCTAAAAGTATTTTAAAATCAAGAGGCTTCTTTGGATTGGAAACATTAATGTTACACGATATTAAGGTTATGTCTTCATCTGCCATACGTATTATTTATTTTGGTTTAAACTGAGTTAAAACTATTAATCCATCTTTATTGACATGGTTCTCTACAGCAAGCAAATTTTTAATTGGTTTAATAACTACAACCTCGAAGTCAATTTCATCCTCGTTACAAATAACATTAATACTACAGTTATTAATACCTTCGAATAATATTTTCTTACTTAGCGGGATACGCAATAATTCATCTATCTTTCTGTGTATAGGCCTAGCACCCATCTTACTATCGTATCCAATTTCTGCTAAATGCCCAATTACATCTTCGCTAACATTTATTGATATATTTTTATCGTCTAGCGAGTCTTTTAATTCATCGATAGACTTAACAACAACTTTTCTAATGCTTAACTCGTCTAGTTTTTTGAATTTTACCATAGCATCGATTCTATTGCGCAACTCAGGTTTAAAGAATTCTTTTACTTCTTTGTCTTCTTCGCCGGACCGTTCTAAAGATTGGCTAAATCCAATGTTATTAAACTCATTTGCTCTTGCTCCTAAGTTAGATGTCAATATAATAATTGTATTAGCAATGTTGACAGTCTTGCCCGAACTGCTAGTAATTTTACCTTCATCTAGCATCTGTAGTAATATGTTGCTAACATCGGGGTGTGCTTTTTCAATTTCATCGAATAAAATAATAGCAAATGGATTCTTACTTAAATCTGATATTAACTGACCACCGCCTAGATTACCATCTTCATAACCTACATAACCAGGAGGAGGTCCTATTAGACTGCTAACAGAATGTTTCTCTTGGAATTCACTCATGTTATAACGTAACAATTTCATATCCAAGTTTTTACTTAGTAGTTTAGAAAGCTCCGTCTTACCAACACCAGTAGGACCTAAGAATAAGAAACTAGCAATTGGGCCACCTTCTTTGCTTATGCCACTAAAGTTTATATAAATCCGTTCAAGGACGTCCTTGATCACATGATCTTGACCGTATAGTTTACTGTTGATATTACTTTCGAGATGTTTGAGTTTTTCGTTCTGTTCGTTACGTAATTTCTCAACAGGAAGACCAGTTATCTTAGCAACTTGATCTAGTATCTGTTTTTTAGTAATGTTTGCCCCATCGTTATTCTTAGCACGTTGTTTAGCACACGCCGCATCTAGTATATCAATGCTTTTATCAGGGTTCATTCTATCGTGGATGTATCTAGCACTTAACTCTGCTGAACTAACTATTGCTTCTTTGATAATTTTAACATTATGGAATTCTTCTAACCGTTTACTAACCCCAGTTAATATTTTAACAGTAGTATCGTGATCTGGTTCGTTGATGGGAAGCTTATAGAATCTACGCATTAATGCACGATCTTTCTCGAATGAGTCGTAGTATTCATCCCATGTTGTACTAGCTACAACTTTTAGTGTACCTCGTGTAATAGCGGGTTTAAGCATATTAGCAAAATCAGGACCACCTTTATTGGTTGAACCTGCTCCTTGCATAGTATGAGCTTCGTCAATAAATAAGATTGCTTTTTTTACAGTTTCTAATGCATTAATAATGTCTTTAAACTTCTCTTCGAAATCTCCACGATATTTGCTACCTGCTAGTATATCACTGATGTCTAAGTTCCACACATCGTGGTCAGATAAGAATTCTGGTGCGTGATTAGACTCAATTAGTTGTGCTAATCCTTCTACTAGAGCAGTTTTTCCTGTGCCTGGTTCCCCAACGATTAGTACATTACTTTTAAACTTTTTAGCTAAGATATCAATTGAATCTTGGATTTCTTGCGAACGCCCGATTAAGGGCTCTAGTTTATCCTCTCTGGCTAGGTCATTAAGATTTGTGCAGTACTTATACAGTATGTCATATGCTTGTTCGTCGTTTAGTGTTACATCTGATTCTACGTAATTTTTATTCCAATAGTTAGTAAATGCTTCTTTATCGACGCCGTATTTTAGTAAGAAATACGAAGCATGACTATTTGTTTCACTTGTAATACTCAAAAATAAATCAATAGTAGTCACATATCGCCTGCCGGTAAACAACACCTGAGTTACTGCTCTATTGAATACTCTCTCTAGTGCATTTGTTTTCTTAGGAGGATCTTCGGATGTTGTATGATTACCAAGATTGTCGATGTATGCTTCTATATCTCCGTCTAATAGATCAACATCGACTCCGTACCTATGTAAACAGTTTCTAAATGCTTCGTATCGAACCAAGCTTAACAACAAATGCTCAACTAGGACATATTCCTGTTTCTTCTTCTTAACTATAGATATAGCATATTCGGTTATTTGCTCTATTTCAGGATTGATTTGCATAAAATTATTTAGTTCTTAAGATTTGTAATAGAAGTTATTATACTATCAGGAATGTTTTTTGGCAACTTGGCTATTAGCTTAATAAACATATCGCCGTCTTTTTCTTTGCCATTTAACCCCTGCCCTTTTAATCGCATCAAAGCACCAGGTTCACTCATTGGTGGTATTTTTATTTTAAGTTGTTGATTATGTATAGTAATAACATTTGTTTCGGCGCCGACAATAAGATCCCAGAAGTCCAGTTCATGCTCTTTGATTAGATTTAACCCTTGTCTTTCCCATATCTTATTAGGTTGTATTCTATATGTTATTAGTAAATCCATTCCATTGGGTTGTGGATATCTAATAGTATCACCGTCGTTTACACCAGGCGGAACTTCTATCTCGACAACCTGGTTGTTTAATTGTATTAAACGGGCGCCAGCTATTACAAGATCTTCTAGTTGTAACTGTAAGTTAACCCTAATGCTTGGTTTACGATGATGTTGTCGAGACATATCACCAAATATATCGTTAAAGTTGCCTGTGTTGATATGTACACCACCAAAACCGCTATGTTCGTATTGATGTCTAGCTTTAGCATTTTTTATAGATTCGTACGCATTAGCTATTTGTTTAAATTTTACTTCGTCGCCACCTTTATCGGGATGGCATTGCATAGCTTTTTTCTTGTATGCTTTTTTAATTTCGGCATCAGATGCATTTTTAGAAACATTTAAAATCTTATATGGGCTTTGCGCCATACGAATTTTCCAATAACCATATATAAAGAGGTGTTGATATGTCGAATGATAATATGCCGTTGTGACCTAAATATGTTGTATATGGCTCCGATGTGTTTTTATAATAGTATTTTACTGTCTCATGAAATGGCGATGCCACACCATCCTTGTGAATCAATAATATATTATCTATATATAAATCAGTAATTTCGATCATACCGTGCTCATCAGACATAACATGAGATTCGTTCTTACCGTACATTTCTAGATTTACGTTATAATTTATATTTTCGGTGTTGTTAGGGACAATAAATTCTATTGTTGTTTTTGTTTTTGTTATTAATTCGTTAAAAAATGTATTGTCGTTGATTGATACTTTAAAACCTAATGGATTAGTTGGAGTATTGGTTTCAATCTTCAACCCAAATGTAAAAGAGTCTGAGTTTAACATACTCCTATTTATTCGTGTATGTGTTAGTATAAAATAAATACAAATCTAATGAATGTTTTAATATTAACACCGGATAGAGTAGGATCAACATTATTGCAACGAGTTCTAACAATATATATGTTAACATGTAAGTTAAATAAACCTGTTATTAATTTACATGAATTATCAAATGGTTTAGATTATTACTACTCGGATGTATTCAACCAATTTGTATTAGGTAAAGAAAAATGGGGGTATCACCAATCGTTAAACGAAATTATTGAGTTATTGGATAAAGCCGACCATTATAAAACTAGTAGATTGGCGCATTACCATTTAATTAGACGAAACGATTCGATTGCTGACCAAACATTGTTATATAAGTATCTAAATGATAATTTTTATATAATAGCTTGTCAACGAAAAAATGTATTTGAATATGCATTAAGCTGGGGGATAACTAGCATTTCGAAACAATTAAACGTATATAATCATGCCGATAAAATTTCTATGTACAGTAATTTATATAAAGATAAAATTACTATTCCTCCACAGGAGTTCATTAAATCGTTGGATGCTTATCGTGATTATGTAGAATGGACAAAGGTATATTTTAATGTGAATAGTTTTTATATATACGAAGATCATGCAATGAACATTGAACAGTATATAAGCGAATTAGGTATTTTTGGGTCAGATAATAAACCTGATAAGTGGGAGTCAATGTTTGGTTTATCATGGGATAAATGGAACCGTTGTCACAAGCTAGTAAGTGATCTTACATTTAGCGATAATAAACTTTTATTAGATTCCTCCCTTGAAAAAAATACAACAACAATTAGAAATATTGCCAGCACATTGCCTGCTCCGGATCAACAATTTTTACACAATCACAGTAAAGAATATGTTAGTTCTTTACTTAGCATAACCGAGTTAGTTAATCAAAAGATATTAACTACAGGTGTGCCTATTAAATTACAAACACTATTAGAAAAAAAGATGATGGTTAAGAACTTCGATGAGCTTGTTGATGTATATAATAATTGGGCAGATGAAAACAATTACCCATTATTAGATAGCAAAGAACTAGTAGATAGTGCATTTAACGAATTAAAAAACTGGTATGTTAATCCTTTGCCTAATTTACTAATAACTTAATATAAGAGTTAACATATGCGGTGGCAGTTTTAATATCGTAATGATGGTAATCTCTTGCTATGTCTAATCGTTCGATATTATTAATTGTATTTAACTCTATGCCAAAATATGTTTTGATAATTTCAATGAATATTTCACGATCGACTGGATAAAATCTAGGTATCCAGCTATGAATTATATTTGTACATACATTGGCATTATCTATTGTATGCAAGCATTCAACGAAATTCTCTATATCTTGTGAGAATGATTTTACACGAGATTGCACTCTACGATCCATATCGCTTAAATGTGTATTTAGTGATTCTCTACGAGGCAAATAAGTCCATTGGATTACTATATTTTTGGGGCGTATTTCCTGTAAAACATATAATACATGTCTGGCAATCCAATTTGTACTTGCTCCATCTAAGCTAATATTAATTGTTTTTGTATTGGTTTTCTGTTGTAGCAATGCTGGCCATGTTTCGTGTTGTGGTTGTCCTAAACCAGCAGTAAAACTATCACCGAAGCACCAAATAGCATCGTGTAAATTTGTTGTTGGCCATTCACTATCTCTAAATCCCCGAGAATTGTACTTGTACGAGATCTGCTTGGGATAATCAATAAAATGGTTTTTATCGAAGCACAGGCTAAGACTATCCATGCCCGAATACATTGCCTCCCGGAAAAAATTTTCTGGGATTTGAATGTTTGGAAGTACATTAAATGGTTTTTTTCTTGCCTAGTACACTATGTAGTATATTAGGAAGATGTAAATCATTATTATTATGCTCGGTCACCACATAGTTAAATTTAGATGGTGGGGTAAATAATCGGTCTGTATCTTTATATTGGCTTTTACTAATAGTATTCATCCACACAATATAATCAGCAGAGAAGTTAAGTCTTGATTCTTTAATAGGAGCAATAAAGTCACATACTACAAAATCTGTTGTGGCGTTATCTGCTACTTTCTTTAATCGCTTGCTTTGTCTCATTCTTCCTTTATAAGAAAAATCCCAATCATTGTATTGTTTACGAATAACATCTGCATTTAACCAAGTTACTGTTTTGCTATGCTCTTCTAGTAAGTCGACTATATTTTTAGCTATTGTGGTTTTGCCCGAGCCAGATAAACCCATTATTAATACTTTATATGGCATAGTTAGTCTGTTAACAGTAGTTGTATTTCCGGTGGTTGTTTATCTATCCAATATTGAACGTAATCAAAACGAATCATTTTGCCTGGAAAACCAAGGAACTTGACAATTTGGTCGTACGCTACATCAAATGTAGACTCTGTAAAAAAATCTTTAAAATTAATATCTAGTACACGTTTATCGTTGATTACTGGATATTCTGTTGGGATTTTTTTGTTTTCTACGTTCGGGAATTCGTGTGAGTAAATATAGTCATATTTATGTGCATGCAGATATTGGGTTATATCATATTCAAATTTATTCTTCGGTAGGAACCTAATAATCTGGCACTTTGGAAACGAATCAAGCATCAGTTTTACACATTCGGGTTCAACTTCGTGTGTGCCCATTATGACTTGATCTAATAATGAGTACGTTAAGTTTCGTCCACCTAAATTTTCGTTAAAGTCATAAAAGAACTGTTCCGAAAATGTATTCTCCTTTTTTTGAGGATACCGATCTGCTAAAAGGTTATAATCGGTTGTTAAGAATGCTACTTGCCCTGTATCAGCTATACCCCAATAACTGCATCCAGTATTAAGATAGTGATAGTTAATAAGATTGTTAAGTAAATCGCCAGCTCCACCGCCCACCCAGATAGTAAATAAACAGGGGTCGTTTTTGGTAAAAACTACCCCATCTATATAATTTTCAGATAGTACCGCCGGATTATATTGGTTCAAGATTGCTCCATAGGTTTGTAATTGTTAAGTAACGATCGTACTTCGGCGGGCTGTTTTGACAAATAATACGAGATATATTCATAACGTATTAATTTGCTAGATAATTCCAAAAAGTCTACAATCTGTTGGTAGACAAGTTCAAACGGTTCTTCGTTGAATAAACACCCATATGGAATATTTAATACTCTGTTATCTGAAGCTAATTTATTCTCTATAGGAGCGTTATTTGTTGCATTAAGTAACTCAATCTTATTTTTTTCACGTTTGAACTCATGCAAGTACCTTGTGATTTCTCGCCCCAACATATCAGCTATATAAATGTTAATAATTTTCGCTTTGGGAAATGTCTCAAGTATTTTTTTAATATCGTCTTTGTCGTGTAAATGACACCCGAATATAATTTGATCCAACAATGAATAGTTAAGATTCCTTTCGGCTAATTTATTGGACAAATTCCAGAACCACTGGTCGTTGAACTCTACTTGTGCTCCTAGCTCGTTAGATAAACTTATTATTTCGTAATCAGTAGTATAAGCATGAACCCGACCGCTATCTTCGATGCCGTAATATTCGCACCCAGACCTTATGTAATGCTTATCAATAATGGATATTAATAAATCTCCACTAGCACCTGCTGGATAGACAACCCATACACAAGGATCATCCTTAGTAAAGTCTACGCCATCTATGTAGTTTTTAGATTCTAATTTGGGATTGTAATCTTGTAACATATCTATAATAAACCTAATGTAACTCCAATGTTTTCGTTAATTGGAGTTAGTTTAAAATGCAAAAAGCCCATCTCAATTAAACGCTTTAAGTTAAATATTACCTTCTCCGGTCCTCCATCTTCTGAGCACTTAAAAGTCTCTTTTAATCCTTTATTGTGCTGGGATACTTGCATATAACAAGTAGGTGTTTGGCATGTCCAACCGCATTTAGAATTAGCGAACACAATGACTTTATCCTTGTTCTTAATGTTTACTATATTAGGATCATCATTGAATCTAGCAGATAACACAGTGTTATCATACAACCCATCTTTAAATGAATTGTCTATTTGTTTAGGGGTATAATTCTTAATTGTACTACAATCTATGGTGTATAGAGGGAAGTCTTTTTTTATCCACTCAGCTAGTTTCTTAACAGTAACAACAACAACGTTGCCTTCTCTATGGTGCTTTTCTAAAAACCATTGACTATCTTCATAATCTTGTTTATTTACAAGCGAACTTGATAGCGGCAAGCGTAATCCAATTCCATCTTCGTACATAGCACTCAGGTCGTTTTCTGTTAAAGTAAAATCAGGTTTAAAACTACGTCCTCCGTATAACGGGATTAAGTCTTTAGTAAATCCATATATAGTATCGATTTGGTCATAGCGTAAGAATCCATATTCTTGTACAAGGAACTCTCTAACAAACATGTTAGTTGGTTTATTACGTGCAGAAACACTAAATTTTATATTGTTGAATTTATTAAATTCATCGTAGTTAGGGGATAGTAGTGACATTATTTTTTACTCTTGCTCGCTGTACATGCCTTCTTAACTTCATCATCCAGCCAATACTTATCTACATACTTAATATATTTTTTATTGGCGTTTGAATTAAGTTCATACTTACTTATTGTAGGAAAATTAAATAGTTTATTTAGATAGTTGACATATCGAAGTTCGTGTAGTACTAGACTTTCATGCGACAAAAAGTGGTATGATAACTTAGCTTGATCTATAGAGTTTAAAACTGACATGAATTTATCTAGTGTCGATTTCCCTCTAACTCTAGACTGCTGTAATTCGAGTATATTTTTATCTCTGGTAATAATACCTATTTGAATATCTATTCCTAGCTCTGTTGCTTGCTTAACAAAATTTACTACATCTGGTATCTGTTCCTTGTTATTATCTATATAAGGAACGGAGATAGATGTTACCCAGTAGTCATAATCTTTAAAATCGGTCAAAGAAAGGGCACGAGCACCACTCCACACAGGAAAAAAATGTTCCGTATGATGCCCAGCCCAATATTTAGATGTTAATTCTTGCCAGCCTCCGATCAGCGAGGAGTGTATAAAGCATTTAGCAAAGAGATGATTGCCAGCGCCTTGGGGGCCAGTGAGAATTAACAGTTTTTTCACATTACTTCTTCCAGACTTCCCACCATTCTTTCTTTGACATCACAGGGGATGTCTTCGTATACGATATATCAGCTACCATTTGAGGTTTATATACAGAGTTTAATCCAAGTGCGTCACGATTAAACTTAACTAATGCTTGTAATGGTTTATCTTTAATTAATCCCATTAAAATATCAATAGTCTTATTACCATCTTCTCCAATTACCCAATCATACTTTCCAATCTTCTCGTGGAACACTTTGATAGATTCTGGATTGTTGGCCATCTGTTGGCAAGCTAAACGATACTTCTCTGTGTTGGGATTACCTTTATTAACCCACATTGCCTTCTGGATAGCATCACGCCAAGAATGAATCATACTGTAAGCATCATATAAATCGCCAGATGGAGCAACACCCCATTTAGCCTCGAATACATCTTCAAAACGCTTACCAAGATAATTAGGATCATCTACTGTTCCGCCACCATTAGCAATATCTAAAATACCATGATGTAACCATGTTTCTACTTTTCCAGCATCAACTAGTGGTTGCACTTTAGAAATATATTGTGCTGGATTAGCACGAGTAGCAAGCACCTCGCCTCGTGTAAATGCTAAATGACGTTCAGATCCTTTAAGTCCATTAATCCATGTTACCTTATCATTAAAAATATCAATGTACTCTTGTGTTGTTTTGCCTGGGCCACCAATCATCATAGCAATAGCTAACCCTTCCGGAACCATACCAGAACCAGCGATGTGCGAAATACCTTCATCTTCGTTGACACCAACATGTTTACCCATAATAATGTTTAAGTTTTGATGACATACACTATCATACTCTGTATAATCATAATTTACATTCTCTTGAACATAAGAGATGCCATTACCACCATGTGATATCATAATTACATTATCTTTAAAACGTTCTGTTTTATGGAACTTATTTGGACCAGCCATATCACGAGCACCTGGGTTATATGTAATTACTACATCTTCTCCTTGCAGTGCTGGTGCCTTGGTAAATTCCTTTGCAATAATCTCTGTCCATACAGATGTACCTGACCCTGGCTTTTGTGGAGACATTAAAATAACTTCTGACATTGCGACGCCAGACATTGCTACACCTGTGGCAATTGCGATACCTTTTACTAATTTTAAAACTTTCATTGTTGTTATACCTTTCATTTATATACCGACGCTTATTAAGCGTAATCAACGTTACCTCTATTTCGCCATCCCCATACTAACACTATCATGGTTAGTATAAAAACAACTACAAAAACTGGATGTTCTAGTAAATCCTTGCCTTCTCCTAATGCTAACTTTAGTTTACCATTGCCGACTGTTTTATCTGTAAAGAATTCAGATAATTTGATTAACGGATAACCACCAACGTTAAACATTTGGAAGAACTGCATAGCTAACATTTCAATTTTATCACCTAAGATAAAGCCAATCATCAATGCAGGACGACTAAACACCCAATTTTTCATTGCTAATCCAAGTAGTGTAAACACTCCTAGAAGAGCAACATTCTCCCATCCATATGTGCTAAACCCAGAGGTATAAGTAGCCCATATAATAAATGCCAATAGAATAGGAAAATAATATTTATATGGCACATATGCGATCATAGTGATATATCGCATGAGCCATAAACAAACAATACCAGTAATCAATGTAGCGGCTAAGAATCCAAAACTCAATGAATTAAAGAATAGTCCATCACCCATGATACTTTGTGAATTTAATGTTAACTCAAAACCAATAGCTGAAAATAAACCAATTACAACAGCCGCAAATGGAGCACCTGGTATTCCAAATAACACCGTAGGGATAAAAGATGATGCCTTCTGTGAGTTATTAGATCCTTCCGGTCCAATAACTCCTTTGATATTACCTTTTCCAAATGGTATTTTTTCATTGGGGTTAGTAGCAACTGTTTGCCCATATGCTAACCAATCAGACATGCCGCCACCTAATCCTGGTAAGAAACCAATAATGGCACCAATAATACCGCCTCTTGCTGATAATTTCCATTCTTTGAATGATATTTTGATACCATCTATTAGTTGTTTTTTATGATCATTTAAATCTCTTTTGTTTGCTAATACCTTATTTTGTAATGCTAATATCATTTCTGGCATAGCAAATAAACCAGCTATAACAGGGATCATAGGAATACCTTTTCCGTTGCCATCACCTACTAAGAAATCTAAACCCATTGTAAATCGTGGCGATGCTGTTATAGGATCGGTGCCTACAAGTGCCAAAAACACCCCTAACGCCAATGCAATTAGTGACCTTACCCAAAACTTAGTAGAGACGAAACCGACGGTTACAAACGCTAACAGGCAGAGTATAAACAGTTCTGCCTGACCGACTCCCCCTTGTACGGGTGGGAGTATTATAAAATCATAGTACCAAGGCAGTAATAAGAATGTTAGTGAACCCCAAAATAAGCCGTTTACTGTAGATACAGTAACAGCCGCTGATAATGCATATGTAGCTTTACCTTGTTGTGCCAACGGAAACCCGTCTACCATCGTCGCTGCTGACGAGTTAGCACCTGGTATACCTAATAGTACAGATGTGAATGTATCGCCTGTAGTCGATGCCGCTACAACTGCTACAATGAATATCACTGCTAAGTAAGGGTTAACTGATTTTAATGTTACGATAAATGGGAAGAGTGCAACAAGACCTGTTGTTGCACCTGCTGCTGGTATAATACCAATGATTAAGCCATACACGATGCCTGCAAATAATGCGAGTACTGCAAATAAATAAAATTCCATACTTTCCTTTAATACTTAATTTTTATTGTTGTTATTAGTGTATTATGTTGATGTATTTATATAGTAATAACATCTGGTATAGTTTTTTCAATTGTCTTACCCGTGATTTGAAGCAATGGTCTGGGAGTCCACCCTGTATTCACCGTTGAAATGGGTATGTTATGCCAATCCCAAGTATAGCAATCACCAGCTTTCCAATGTGTTAGTGTCTTGTTGCCAAATGTCATCAATTGCCCATAATCCCAATCTGCTAACATAACAATATATCGTTTGATTAGATCAGGATTTTTGTCATATTTAGTTTGTTTAAATGAATTGCCACGTTCTTTCCTGCCTACCATTTTGGATATATGGAGGTTCATCATTTGCCCTGTTCGTTGGCTGTGAAATTTTAGATCAACTGATTCATAATCAACATCCAATGCCTGCCCCATTGCACGAAATATATCTAAGTCATCAACAACTGCACGGTCAAATAGTTCCATTTTAGGGTTAGCCCCTGCGTTAAATAAATCTAGTTCTTCTGCACGTGCTGAATATGGTTGGTCGTGCTTCTCATATTGATCTTGATATATCACGTTGCGTGTAGCCCAAGAAACAGGCACACACCGTTTATATGCGGTTTCCAATTCAAAATTCCAGTATCCATTGAAGTTGCACACATACTGGTATCCTTCATCTTGCTGTGTTATATCAAAATGATAGTTGGATTGATCCTTCGTAAAATGCCATCTGCTATTATGCCAATTTTCATATTTCCCATGTTGAAATTTACCAAGCATTATCGTAAATACTTTAATATGTACTCAACATACTTGTTAGCCGTTAATACATCGTAATGGTGGGAATCCCTCGCAATATCACTTTGTGGTATTATTTTTATAGGGGCATTGCATTTAATAATTCTTTGTAGTATAGATGGCAAATATACATAATGCTTTAACCGTTTATATTCGTTGGTATCATCAACAGCAAGGTTAGATAACTCGGTTCTAATGGCAGGGTGTAACATAAACAATTGCGGCACTGTGAGCGGAATGTTACCCCATGATTCATCTGCTATCTCATCCCATGAACATACTATTTCAGAGTGATTATTGTAGTATTCAGCATCAATAATTGAAAAACATGGTATAAACGTATGCACGACATAAGGTGGGAGTGATGCAATTTGCGATTTAAATCGCAAAAACTCTTCCGTTACTGTTTCTTCATTAGCAGTGTGATGTATCCTGCGATCTTCATCGGATAAATTAGCATTTGGCATTTCATCCCGATGAAAATACGACCATTGCACTACTATATTAGTTGGGTCAATGACGCGAATAACATCCTGCATCTTCCTAGAAATCCATTTATTGCTAGCACCATCCATACTAATATTAATGCATCGTATGCCAGATTGTTGCTGGAGTATATTAACCCACGTATTACCTAACGAACTGCCCAGTCCTACCGTAAAGCTATCCCCAAAACACCAAATACATTTTTTTAATTCCTTGATGGTCGTTGGCCACTCGTCATCCCGAAACCCGCGGGAGTTATATACATAGTTGACATCGTGGTGTTGTGTGAAGTTGCGAAAGTGTTGCTTATCTGAACACTTAGCTAACGAATCAATCCCACTTTCTGACCAGCGTTTGTTAACTCGCGAATGCAATATTATATCTGGTAAAATCATCGTATCACTGTAACTAGCACATCAGGATATTGCGGAACATTCGCAACCTCTATCCCAAATTGTTCTTGTATCCATTCTTCTGTGAAATATTCCCATTTAGCATCAAACTTATAGGCAAACTCTAGGATCATCTTATTTTGCCTAGTAATTTCAGATAACATCCCTATGCTATCACCATACCAACTGTAATTGGGATATTTGATTTGAAATCCACCAGCTTCATGCCACCAAGCATAACTTACCATATCTGGTCTATATACTAGCATTATCCAATCTATAGGAAATGTTTTTTTAACTTCTATCAATTGTGTAGCCCAATCATGGCTTTTAACTATTTTACACCCGTTATCATCACTCCATGCCGAATCTATTAATTCGATGTCTAATTCAGCCGGTAGTTCCATCCCACCGCCGAAATATGCCCCTTTATGCCCAGTGTAAGCATGGTGATCATATTGTCTACTAGCGGAACGGTCTGATGTATTAAAAGCAGAATCTTGTTCTAATAGTTGTGCAATTGCTGACCATTTACTGCCAGGTACACCTGTGAAAAATAGTTTATTTGGTAAAATCATGGTTATCTCTTATATATTCAAACGCGGCTTGGTGTGCTTCTTCTAACGGATGCC
>Ga0209774_1001304_pt1 | contig 14349 bp, 9 predicted proteins | sample SaaInlV_150m_DNA_2_FD_184648 | JGI IMG/M metagenome (GOLD analysis project Ga0209774, IMG submission 184648) | Marine microbial communities from expanding oxygen minimum zones in the Saanich Inlet - SI037_S2LV_150m_DNA (SPAdes) (version 2) | ecosystem: Environmental > Aquatic > Marine >... | reverse complement strand
GTTTCCTGATCAAAAATCGTTATATCTGCAAAGTGACCCTCTTTTAAAATTCCCCTCTCTTTAAGTCCCAGTGTTTGAGCGGGGAAGCCTGTCATTTTATATATCGCCTCCTCGATGGATAAGACGGAGGTTTCATTAACGTATTTTCTTATTACTCTGGAAAAAGTACCGTAGCCTCTTGGATGTGGTTTTCCGTAATTTAGCACTCCCTTTAAAGAACGAAGGGAGCTATCAGAACCTACCATTACAGAGTCCCATTTCAATATTCTGGCAAGATTTTCTTCTGACATATTAAAGAATATAACGCTTACTTTACAATCTTCTTCATATAGAAGATCGAGAACAAATTCTAAAGGGGGCGTTTTTAACATCTTTGAAAGCTGGTCAACGGTTTTACCTTCATAGCCTCTTTTCTCCTTATTAAACACGGATGAAATCATTATGGTTCCCCAAAACTCCTGACTCAGGTCTTCTTGCTCCATTTCCTTGATAATCCGCTCTCTACAAAGCGGGTCCCCCAGCCTTTTTTTCTCTTCGGTGTTTCCTCCTTCATATACCCAATCAGGCAAGATGATATCCAGGTCAGTTGCCGCTGCCGTATATGGGTACCGATCACATGTGATTTTAATACCTTTGGCTCTGGCATCTTCAATCAGGCTTTCTATCTTATCAATTTTCCACCAGTTTTTTTCTCCCCATGTCTTAATGTGGGAGACTTGAGTATTTGCCCCACTCTCTTTAGAAATATTTATGGTTTCGCCTAAGGCCGCTTCTAAGTTGTCACCTTCGTCCCTCATATGGGTAGCATATATACCGTTATATTCCCTGACGATTTTGCATAATGTAATTAATTCATCTGTTTTTGCGTAACATCCCGGGGGATAAACCAGGCCGCTTGACATGCCAAAAGCACCTGACTCCATGGCGTCTCGTAATTCCTGTTCCATTGCAGCAAGTTCGTTACTATCCGGTTCCCGGTCTTCATACCCCAGTACACAAGCGCGTATATTTCCATGACCAACCAGAAACCCTCTGTTTATAGAACTCTTTGCCTCTTTCGCCCTTGTAAAAAAATCCTCAGCTGTCTGCCAGTTAATATCCAATCCGAATTTGCTGAACCCCTGTTTTTTGTTTTCAAGTAATTGTCCTTTTAACGGAAATGCGGAGATGCCACAGTTCCCACAAATTTCTGTTGTGACACCATCATAAATTTTACTTTCACTTTCCGGGCTGACTAAACAGAAAAAATCACTATGTGAATGGATATCAATAAATCCCGGTGCGACAATACAGCCGGCGGCATCAACGACTTCGGAATCCGAATGGTTAGTAATATTGCCTATATAAACGATTTTATCGCCCAGAACCCCAATGTCAGCAATCCTCCTGGCGCTGCCTGTCCCATCAACAAGAGTCCCGTTTTTAATTATTAGATCAAAATTGTGTGACATTAAAGATATCCCATGAAACAATTCTGTAATGAAATGTAAGTGATCATATTGCCAAGCGCGAAACTATGATTTATTGTGAATTGAGTGTCTTGCTTCTGACTAAAGAGTGGAAGGTAAAAATACGATGCTTGCATGGCCTTACGCTGAATCTGAAGTCTCTGTTATTCACTGAGCATTGAAGGCTTCGAGGAGCCAAGAAAAGAGTCGACATCTTTGTGTAATAACTTCAAGTCCTTCTTTAACGCTCTGTTCTGAGCGGCATTGTGGCTTTTGTTGAACGAATAACATCCCGAAGTGCACACGACAAATACTAGAAACATAATAGTTTTTTTTATGATCTCAGTTGGCTTCAATATTTTTTACTAAAACGTAATTGATGTGCGTTTAACACTCTTTTCTTTTTCTTGATGAAGGGATTTTCATGCTTCTTCTATATTTAGTTACAGTTCTTCGCGCAATATCACCACCCATTGCTCTTAATTTAGCAGCAATTTCCTCGTCGCTTAAGGGGTGTAATTTGTCCTCTTCTTTTACAATTTTTGATAATTTCTGCCTTGTAGCTTCCCATGATTCCATGTCGCCATCAGCATTTACAAATCCTCCTGTAAAGAAATATTTTAACTCAAAAATCCCTTTAGGAGTTTGTGCATATTTATGAGCAATGGCACGACTAACCGTTGATACATGGATCCCTACCTCATCTGCAACATCCTGCATCTTTAAAGTTCGAAGCCCAAGGGTGCCCTCTTCAAAAAATTTAGTCTGCATTTCTACTATCTTGATTGCTACTTTGAGCAGAGTTCCTTTTCGTTGTTCAATAGCATCGATAAGCCATCTGGCAGATTCGATTTTTTTGCGAATATAACGCCTCGTGTTTATGTCATGGCCTTTGCCAACAAGCACGTCTTTATAAAATGAGCTTATATAAACGCGTGGTAGGTTGTGATCTCCTATGAGCGTGACTTCGTATTTTCCGTCCACACAATCTACCTTAACTTCTGGCGTCACGTATGGAATTCGTTCACTGCTGAAAAGGGAGCCCGGTTTGGGGTTTAGTGTCTTAATGAATTCAATTACTTTTTTGATCAGTTCCAGGTTATATCCCAGCTTTTTTGCTATAAGCTTATATTTCTTTGTTTCGACGTCTGCAAGGTGATTTGTTATTAGTTCTTTAATAATAGGGTAATCCGCTTCTCGCTGATCTAATTGAAGCAGAAGGCACTCTCTCAGGTTTCGTGCTCCTACGCCAAGCGGCTCCATGTTTTGTATAACTTCCAGTGCTTTAGTCGCTTGTTCAATACTTGCGGGTATTTCCAGCGATTCAACAATTTCTTCCAAAGGATAAGACAGATATCCGATATCATTAATGCTGAAAATCATGTTTTCACAGATTGCCATGAGCGAATCATCTAAATCCATAATCGATAATTGCCCAAGTAGATAATCTTGAAGCGATATGGCTCCCGAGGCAGTATTTTCCAATGCATCCTGTTTGCGGTCTCGTTCCTCCCCGCCATCACTCCTTTTTATATTTGTTTGAGAAAAGTAGTCTCCCCAATCATCTGCCATTTCTCCAAGTTTTTTAAACTCTTCATCTTCCTGCGCGTCTTCCTGGCTTTTACCTTCCTCAAGCGAATCATCAAGCGTTTTTTGCTCATCTGTTTTTTGTTCGTTCTTCTCGTCTTCAGTCAATTCTTCTAATACGGGATTTTCCATCAGCTCTTGTTGTACATGTTCTACCAGAGCCAACATAGGGAGCTGGAGTATCTCTATGGACTGGATCACCTGAGGTGCCAGCTTCATCTGTTGTCGAAGTTGCGGTGATAATATTGTACCTATTCTCATGCTCATATATTGTAACCTTGAAAAATGTGATCTTTCTGCATTAATTTTCTACTATTGTAACCTTGAAAAATGTGATCTTTCTGCATTAATTTTCTACCAGGAATTGCATCGCATCTTATTAAAACATATTTGGCATTCCTGGTATGTTCATGCCGCCTGTCATCTTTCCCATTTCTTCTTGATACATTTCCTGAGACTTTTTCAGTCCCTGAGATACTGCAGCTAATATAAGGTCTTCTAGCATTTGGACATCATCGGGATCAACAACTTCCTTATCAATCTTTATAGATAAAAGCTCTTGCTTTCCGTTTACATGTACAGTTACCATTCCGCCGCCAGAGCTTGTTTCTATAACGCGCTCTTTAAGACTGGCTTGAATAGACTCCATCTGTTTCTGCATGCCCGCAGCCTGCTTTTGCATCTGCTTCATCATGTTGCCCATGTTACCCATTCCCTTCATCCCTTTTCCTCCCTTACATTGACAATCGAACCATCAAAAAATTCCATTGCTTTCTTTACCATCGGCTCATTTTTTATATCGTCTGTTTTTTTTCTTATTCCTTCTTGTACCACTCCCTGGCTACTGCTTTTATTATCTACTGCTTGAAATCCATTTTTTGAGACTACAATTTTTACACTAAGCTTCTTGCCCGTTACTTTTTCCAGACAACCGTCGATTATCCGCTTTTCTTCAGGTTTTTCAAGCCTTTCTTTGTGAACAAGGTAATTTTTTGGAATTTCTACAATCGCGTCATTGCCATCAATGTTTAATATTCTTGCATTTTTTAATACTGCCCATGTTGTCTTTTTTTTTGTCTGGAGTTCAATCATCGCTTTATTCCATGTATCAGCAAGGCTTTTATCAGGACTTGTCTTTTTGTCCAAGACTACAGAATCATGAGAAGGCTTCGACTGTATCTCTGGTTTTGCCGGGGCCGTAACATCTGCTTTGTTTATTGATATTGCCTTGCCTGTATCCGCTACGTTGCTTTCGAATATCTTTTTCATCCCTTCTATTTTATCTAAAACAGAACTTAGAGGCCTTAGTTCTTCCATAGTGGCAAGTTTTACAAATAGAACTTCCAGATAAATCTTCTGTTGGAGCAGGTCCCTGGTTTTTGTTTTAGCTTCTGAAATTACCTGAAACATATACATTAGCGTTTCAGGTGAAAATGATGAAGATTGTGTTTGTAACAGATTAAGATCGCCTGACACCGTTTCTATGGCGTCATGATCTTTTTTACAAACGGAAACAAGGAGCAAATCACGAATATAAAGAAGCAGCTGATCAATAAAGCCTTCTATGTCCCTTCCGCTTTCTATGATACTATGAAATATTTCTATAGATAATTCAGGATTTTTTTCAGTAAAACTATTAATCAAACCTGAGAGTTTCTCTTCGCTGACTACTCCAAAAATATCGTAAACATCTTTTAATGTTATTTTTTCATGACAAAATGAAGCGAGCTGGTCTAAAATTGATTCAGAATCTCTCAACCCTCCCCTGGCATATTTAGCGATGGATTGGAGTACTTCTTCTTCTGCGGCAATATTCTCGGCTTTGCAAATCTGTGCCAGTCTGTCACTAATATCGGGTATGGAGATATTTTTGAAATCAAATCGCTGGCAGCGTGACTGAACAGTGTCTGGCACTCTGCTTGGTGAGGTCGTGGCAAAGATAAATTTAACATGTCCAGGCGGCTCCTCCAGCGTTTTCAAGAGTGCATTAAACGCTTCCTTCGTCAACATGTGTACTTCATCTATAATGTAAATTTTATGTTTTGAAACAGCAGGGGCATACCCCACATTCTGCCTGATATTTCTTATCTCATCTATACCGCGGTTGGAAGCACCGTCTATTTCCAGAACATCAATATCATTTCCGTTTGTAATGCTATTACAGGTAGAGCAATTATTACAAGGGGTGTTGTCGGTTCCTTTTTGACAGTTGAGGGCTTTGGAGAGTATTCTTGCCATAGATGTCTTGCCAACCCCTCTGGGGCCGGCAAACAAATAAGCATGGGCAACACGGTTTGCCTGAAGTGCATTTACCAATGTGGTAACCACATGTTTTTGCCCGACAATTTCGTTAAATGATTTTGGTCGATATCTTCTCGAGAGAACTATATATGACATATCTTTCCCAAATTAGCAAAAACGGCCGTGCACTTTTATTCGATTTTCTTTCCGTTGAACTTTTCAGGCAGTTAGCTCCAACCAGGCAACCCCACGGCACATGAGTACAAATGCTTATGGCTGCTTGCTTCCGCATCTGACCAGGTTCACATAGCCTCATTGCATGAGACCCAGCCTTCAACACCACTTACTTAAAAAGTACCAAAAGTCAGAAAAACCTCCAAAAAGCGATCGACCCTGCATAAGCGGTTTGCAGGTTACAAGGAACCGCTAGCTCCCCGTCTAGCACGGCCAGAATTCCAACTGATATTACTCAAAAAACTTAAAGAACAGACAGCAAATATTTTTAATTTATGGCGGAGAGGGCGGGATTCGAACCCGCGAGGCAGTTACCCACCTACACGCTTTCCAAGCGTGCTCCTTCGGCCACTCGGACACCTCTCCAATCCGAGACTGAGTGAAGGATTCAGACCTGCCTCAATCCGGGTAAATATTATTATTGGGAAATGGCCCTCCATACTAAAACGGAGGGAGCGAGATTCGAACTCGCGTGAAGATTTCTCCCCAACTGGTTTTCGAAACCAGCGCTTTCAACCGCTCAGCCATCCCTCCATTTTAATATGGTAGAACAACCTGTCTGCCCGGTGTAAACTGGCTCGCTGTTTCAGACGAGAGATCAATCGTTTCGACGTTTTTCCAAAAAGAATTGCTTCAGAAGCAAGCTGCACTCATCCTCTAAAACGCCAGAGATAACATTCATACGGTGATTAAAACGAGGATCATTAACCAGATTTATGGTAGACTCACAAGCGCCGTATTTTTCATCTTTTGCTCCGTATACCAGGTTCTTTACCCGGGCTTGTATCAATGCCCCTGCGCACATTGTGCATGGTTCCAGAGTTATATAGACGGTAGTATCGCTTAGCCTCCAGTTTTGGAGATATGCAGATGCCTGTGTGATGGCAATCATTTCAGCGTGAGCTGTGGGGTCTAATAACATCTCCCGTTGATTATGCGCCTTCGCAATTACTTTATTGTCATAAACAATTATGGCTCCTACAGGGACTTCGTCCTTTTCAAAGGCCTTTTTTGCTTCAGCGATTGCCTGCCGCATATAGTACTCATGCGAACGGAATTCAGTTATCATGAACTTTACAACGAGAACTCAAGCGAATTTATATGCGCCCAGCACGATTCGAACGTGCAACCCCCGGTTTCGTAGACCGATATTCTATCCAATTGAACTATGGGCGCGTTGCTCTCACTGAACATTTACTATTAAAAACCAGCGCCACACAATGAGGCCTTCAATCAAAGCATACCAGTAAGCACGGTGATTGCCTCAATAAAATAATTCCAAAAAAACCCGAAGAATAAAAAATTTAATAATGGCGAGGCCGACGGGACTCGAACCCGCAACATCCAGATCGACAGTCTGGTACTCTAACCAGTTGAGCTACGGCCCCTCTGTTCTTCATTTACATGAAAAGCCATAAATCTTTTATCTCTATTGTATGATGGTGGGCGATATAGGACTCGAACCTATGACTTCTTCCTTGTAAGGGAAGTGCTCTAGCCAACTGAGCTAATCGCCCTTATTTAACCGAGGAAGCAAGTTTAAGCATTATGGATCGTTATGTCAATAAATTTTTAAAGTGTAGTAGTTACTCGTAATGAACTTATCCTTGACTTGGTAAATAATCCAGCTTATATTAGATTTTTGAAAAAAATCTAAATTATATAAACAACTTTGCGACAATATTTTAGCAAGGACGCTTTAAAAATGAACAAGAAAAAATATCTTTACACATTAGCAGTATTTTTCTGCGCATCTATTCTCGTTACTTTCTTTGCTGTATCGAATAGCAGTTCACTTAATAAGCATTTTGACGCACCGGTTAGTCAGGAAGAGGAAGAGTACAAATTCCGTTTAGTCGGTATTGTCTGCTCATATATAAATCGTTTTTATGTTGAACCGGACAGAATAAAACCTAAAGAGATGCTGAAAGAATCGCTTTCCTGGCTTGAAAGGATAATTCCAGAAGTTCAGGTTAGCGTAGATGATAAATTAGAAAAAATTGAAATTCTGGTTGATGAAGCGTCAAAGGAAGTCGATTTTTCTAAAGTACGAAGATTAGGAGAGTTATATAATACCCTGAACGAGGTTTTACACTTTGTAAATGATAATAAACATCACGAGATCAAAACAGAGGATATTGAATTTGCGGCAATTAACGGCATGCTTTCGCAATTAGATCCCCATTCCGTTGTTTTTCCGCCTAAAGACTTTGATGAGTTTAAAATAGGAACTACAGGTAAATTTGGAGGCCTTGGAATGGTCGTCGGCCTGAGAGATGGAATATTGACCGTGATTTCTCCTATTGAAGGAACTCCCGCATTCAGAGCAGGCCTGAAGTCAGGGGATAAAATCATTGCAATTGATGAAGATTCTACGGTAAACATGTCATTACAGGAAGCGGTTAATAAACTTAGAGGCGATCCTTCTACTGCGGTTATCTTACAGGTGGAAATAAAAAAATCTCAGGCTACTAAACCGATCACTCTGATAAGGGAAATTATTTCAATACCCAGCGTTAGTTCTAAATTAGCTGATAGCAGCATCGGATACATAAAGATAAGAAATTTCCAGGAAGATACATCACAGTCTTTAGAAGAGGAAATTGCGAAGCTGACAAAAGAAAGTGGCGGATTAAAAGGGCTTATTTTGGACCTTCGTAACAATTCCGGAGGGTTGTTGGGTCAGGCAATTGCCGTGGCAGACAAATTTCTCTCTTCGGGTCTGATTGTAATTACCGTAGAGCCAATGGGAAAACAGAAAATCCAAAAGGCAAAAAAATCATCTAAAGATCTTAGCAAATGCCCGATGGTTGTAATTATTGATGCAGGGAGCGCATCCGGTGCAGAAATAGTTGCAGGAGCCCTGAAAGATAATAATCGAGCTCCACTTATTGGTGATACCAGCTTCGGCAAAGGTTCCATACAGCAACTGATAGACTTGATAAATAGTGGCGCAGCGCTAAAGCTTACGGTAGGAAAGTATTTAACTCCGAACTTTACCGATATACAGTCAGTAGGCATTGCACCTGATATTATGCTTGTACAATCACAGGTTTCAAAAGATGAAATTATCTTATTCAATGAGAATCCGCATTTTAGAGAAGAAGATTTAAAGAAACACCTGGGTGAACATACAGACGCCGAGTTGCCTTATGAAAAAGTCAGGTATCTTGTACATATTGATGAAGACGCTGACGCTGAAGAGGGAGAAGAAAAGGAAGAAAAGGAAAAGAAAATCAAGGACGAAGATTACTACAAAATCCCTGATCTGGATAAAGATACACATGTACAATTTGCTAAAAAAATCATTCTTAATTCCCATCTCTTTGACAAAAAAAATGAAGAAGTCTTAGATCAATTAAAACCCATTATTGAAGATTTCAAAAAAAGCGAGGAAACAAAGATCGCAGATGCCTTACATATTCAGGGTATTGACTGGTCTACAGGGGAAGCAATCATTCCTGCATCGGCAACAACCAAGCTACGCCTTACGCCTTCCAATGGAGTGGTCAGTGCTGATGAAGAGCTGAAAATAGAAATCAGTGTTACTAATAACAGCGAAGGCACCTTGTATCAGTTAAGAGGTATGGCGGAATCCAAGAACCTTCTTATTGACAAGCGAGAGTTTATTTTTGGTAAGATAGAGAAAGGTGAAACAAAAACATCTTCTAAGACAATAAAAATTCCACAAAATTCTGTCAGCAGAAAGGATGAGCTCATTGTTAAGTTCTCCGAGTTTAATGGAAATGCTCCTGAAGATGTAAAAAGTGCAGTATCAATTGATGCGCTACCAAAGCCTGTATTCTCATATTCATACCAGATAATAGACGAAGGTGAAGGGTTAACAGGAAACGGAGATGGAATTATACAAAGAGGAGAAGTCGTAGATTTAGTACTTTTTGTAAAGAATATTGGAAAAGGCACATCTGAAAAAAATATTATTGCCCTGAGAGAGTTGAGCCAGAAAGAGGTCTTCATTGAAAGAGGCAAAATGGAATTGGGAGAATTGCTTCCAGGAGAATCAAAATCTCTTAGAATAAAACTCTCGGTGAGGGAGACTCTGGAAGCTGATGATTTTTCTGTTGATCTTACGATTGCAGATACCACTTATGGAACACGTATTTCCGGTAAATTGGAATTTAAAGTAGACCTGAATGGTAAGAACGGGGAAATGCAATCTACAGAAAAAGCACTCAAAGTAATTGATAATGAAGCTCCTATTTACAACGGTAAATCTTCCTCAACACCAGTTATTTCCTATGCGAGTAGCGGAACAACTCTTATGGCCGACAAGGAAACTCAGTCCTGGTACCGTGTAATAATGCCCGAAGATCGATTTGGATGGATTCCTTCTGATAAGGTAGAAATTAGTGGGCGTGCTTACTCCAGCGAACAGGAGGCTCTGGACTTGTTATTACAGAACGTTCCCCCGTTAATAGAACTTGATACGCAACGGCCACATGACACATTCAGACAGGAGCACATATCCATCTCTGGTACAGTAAGAGATGATAGCGCAATAAAATATGTCTATATCCTGGTAAATGAAGATAAGGTATTTTACAAGTCTAATGAAGATGCTTCTGAAGAAGGCAAATCAAAAATCGCTTTCGCCAGTGACATCCCACTTAAGGATGGCCCGAACGTTATCTCTATAGTTGTCAGAGACGATCAGGATCTACTATCAACAGAATCATTTGTTGTTACTCAGCTTCCTTCTTCTGAAGAAGACGAATAATAGAGAGGGGTACGTTTTTGCTGTACATCCATTTCGTCTTTTTTGCAACTGGTGTGTAAAACTAGTGGCGGGCTTTATACTTTTTATTTTGCCAGCTTGCTGACAAACTCCCTGATCACATCAAAATATTCTTCTCCACCTACAATATGGGTGTCATTGTGCATGGCTCCGGGGATAGTGTAAAATTCCTTGGGTTCATTCGCCTTCTCATATAATATTTTTCCCTGTTCAATTGGAACGAGCTCATCTTTGTCTCCATGCATGATAAGGGTTGGTACATTTATGCCCCTGATCTTAGAGAGAGAGTCATATTTTGTTCTTAAAAAAAAAGTAAAGGGCAGGTATGGATAGAGCTTTTTCCCCATCTCTTTTATAGACGTAAAGGGCGTTTCGAGAATCAGGGCACGGCATTTCTCCTTTACGGCAAGTTCAACGGATATTGCACTTCCAAGGGAACGGCCAAAGAAGATGATTTTTTCATTGTTTACGTCACTTCGTGAGCGTAAATATGCCAGGGCGGCCCTTGAATCAATATAGGTCCCCTTTTCAGATATCTTGCCCTCGCTCCTGCCGAATTGACGATAGTCAAAGATAAAGACATTTACCGGTACTCTATCATGCAGCATCTTTATGTTATCAAGTCTGCGGTTTATATTGCCGGAATTGCCATGAAACCATAGGAGAGTATGCAGGTCTGCATCAGGTGAGGGTTTTTTCCCAGGGACGAACCAGCCGTTCAGGTTCACCCCATCTTCAGTCCGGAATGTAATATCATCATACTCAATGCCATAAGCGTCCGGAGTTGTATGGTCGTTACTTCTGCCCGGATGAAATATTAATTTTTTTTCTATGAATTTCGGAATGATCATTATTAATATGGTGATGAAGGCTAAATATATTATAAATTTTACACATACTACACTGTTTTCATACTAATGAAAAGGTACAATAATGTAAATCTCAACCGAGAGAGATCTGCTCCTCTATAACACCATTTGTGGTTGTGAAGACTGCTCCGGTATCCTTCATCTGATTCAGAGTTTTTCCTTCTCCTTTTTTTGTAATTGCTTTTGTTGCATCCGTAACCAGGGAAACGTTGTAACCACGTTTTAATAGACCAAGAACTGCTGCTTTCACACAGTAGTCTGTCACCACTCCAAATACTACAAAGTTCTGTGCATCCAGTTTTTTTATGATTTTGTCCGTGTTAACACTTTCAAAAATATCAAATGTCTGGCTTTCAACTATTATCTGCTCATGATCCATCATGGACATGGTAATTTCCTGTTCTCTGTTTTCAATTATGATATTGTCATCACACATGCTTGCTTCAATTTTCTGACTGCCGGGGGTGTCTTTTATACAGTGGGAAGGAAAGCGTTTGAATTCAGGATCATCAACCGTGTGTGCATCTATCGAAGAGAGAATTTTAATTTTGTGTTCTTTTGCACAATCAAAGAGTTTTTTAATGTTATCGACTATATCTTCCGCACCCGGTACATAGAGCGTTCCACTGGGATTCATGAAATCGAACTGGGTATCTATATCTACAAAAACAGTTTTATTCTTCATCGGTCTTATTGAATACTTGCAAACATTTCATTGTTCATGGAAAATTCAACTCTTCTCTAATTCATCACGAAGGCAGAATAGGCCTATTATGGTTTTTCCATCACAGATCTCACCATTCATAATCATCTCAAATGCCTTAACCAGTGGTATTTCTATAACCTGAATATCTTCGTTATCTATACCAAAGTATTTATCTTTTATCTCCTCTCTCGTTTCAACGTAAGCGAGGTATACGGATATCCTTTCAGAGCAGCCTCCGGGGCTTGGATAGAACCTTGTTAAAAGTTTTAGTTCTTCTGCCTTATAGCCGGTCTCTTCCAGAACTTCTTTCTTTGCAACTAAAACTTCACCATCATCTTTGATCCCTGCAACACATTCTATCAACCAGCCCGGGCCATCGTCCACATATGCCGGATACCGAAACTGCCTGACAAGAACGACTGATTCATTCGTTTTGTTATAGAGAATGACGGCGATCGTGTCTCCCCTGTTAAAGTTCAGCCTGTCGATCTCTTTGCTCATTGAACCATCGAATTTTTCATGCTGAAGGACAACCTTATCAACCTTAAAAAATCCATCATATTCCCTTTTTGAATCTTTTATTTGAACCTTCAATGTTCTTTTGCCTTTCAGAAAAAGTTAGCAACACTTCGACCCGCTCAGTGTGACATCATCCTCCGCGGAGTCGAAGGACAGCCTTTTGTAGCGATAGCGGCTCAACTTGAATCTATTGACACAAATTCTTTTGCCTTTCTTAAAGCCTCTTCTTTTGTTGTAATCTTCTGTTCCAGTTGTTCATCTTTTATTGCATCCAGGATTTTTGTGAATATTGGGCCGGGTTTAAGTCCTAAAGCGATTAAATCATTACCTGTTATAAGGGGCTCAGGTTTTATCTCCTCATCTTTTAGTTCCTCAAACATATTCTGGCAGAAGTTGTAATCATCAAGATTTGCTGTACTGGCAAGCGAATCCACCTTATATAGCTCTGCAAGTTCAGGATAGCCATCATGAGCGAAAAGTCTCTTAAGCTTGCTTATCCTCATCTCCTGTGCATGTCTTAGATAGAGATGCATTTTTACCAACCACGTAATGCGCTCCTTCTCTGCGTTCGACATTCTTAACCGTTCACATATTTTTTCTGCCATTTTAGCGCCGATACTATCATGGTTGTTAAATCTGATACGATCTGCAATCTCAAATGTTACGGGTTTTCCGATGTCGTGAAGGAGTACGGCCATTGCCAGTTCCCAGCTGCCGTACAAGTTTTTTTTATCAGAGTTGTTCGAGACTGGATGAAGCTCTTCTCTGAAATCTGTTGCCTTTCTTCCGTCAGCCAATTTAGTTAATGTGAGTATAGTATGCGTAAAGACGTCACCTTCCGGATGAAAGTTTTTCGGCTGTTCTACGCCCTTCATTGCCGTTACTTCCGGAAGTATTTCATGCAGAATGTTCAGGTCGTCCAACATTTTAATACTTGTATCCGGGTTTGGGCCAGTTAATGTCTTCCGGAGTTCATCTCTAATTCTTTCGTTGCTTACGGTTAATACTTTATCATGAACCTTTTTTATAGCCTCAGCTGTTTGATCCTCTATATTGAAGTTAAATCTACATGCAAAACGTACGGCCCTTATCATTCGTAATCTATCTTCATCAAATCTGTCAAAGGGGTTTCCAATGGTCCGAATCAGACCGGCTTTCAGATCATCTTCCCCTCTAACATAGTCAAAATGTTTATCTTCAATCGGGTCATAAAACATTCCGTTTATAGTAAAGTCTCGTCTTAACGCATCTCCTCTGGCATCACAGAATGTTACGGTGTCAGGGTGGCGTCCATCCGAGTATGTACCGTCAGATCTGAATGTAGCAACCTCGAACTCGAAGTCATTTTCCATAACCAGTACAACTCCAAAGTGAATGCCGATAGGGACCGTTCGTTTGAATATTTTTATAATATCATCTGGGCGGGCATCTGTCGCAATGTCATAGTCTTCCGGGATACTGCCCATCAGCATATCACGAACACAGCCGCCTGCGAATAAAGCACTGAACCCGTTTTCCCTCAGGCGTTTCACTATGCTTATTGCAGTTGCTTTAAGTTGGTTTTTTCGCGAGTCGAGATTGGTCTTATCATTCATGGTTCAACACTCTTTTTCGTATACAAGTTTTTTAGGTGACATTGGTATTCAGTTGAGAAACAAGCTCTTTAAACTTTTTCCCTCTCTCTTCATAGTTTGTAAACATACCGAAGCTTGCGCATGCCGGTGACAGCAAAACGATATCTCCTGGTTCAGCAATCTCAGAAGCCTTTTTGACTGACTTGTCCAGAGATGCTGCCATATAAACCTCCGGTTTTGTTTTTTCACCTTTTATGTCTTGAATAAGCTTCTGTATTGTTTTAGCGGTATCGCCGATTAAGATTACGCATTTTGTGTTTTTTACACACTCCTGTGCAAACTGATTAAGGCTGACTTGTTTGTCATAGCCTCCCGCAACTAATATTGTTGGACTATCAAAAGCCTTTATACCTGC
>Ga0209774_1001268_pt1 | contig 14579 bp, 20 predicted proteins | sample SaaInlV_150m_DNA_2_FD_184648 | JGI IMG/M metagenome (GOLD analysis project Ga0209774, IMG submission 184648) | Marine microbial communities from expanding oxygen minimum zones in the Saanich Inlet - SI037_S2LV_150m_DNA (SPAdes) (version 2) | ecosystem: Environmental > Aquatic > Marine >... | reverse complement strand
GAGTAAAATTTTGTACATAACACCACATCTTTCAACTGGTGGCTTACCACAATATCTTTATAAAAAAATAGAAGTTGTATCTAATGTTAATAATGATATTTCATTGATCGAATGGGAAGATCAAGCACCTATTTATAGAGTACAAAAAGATTTAATAAAAAAAGTTATAAATAAATCGAATTTTGTATCTTGGGAACAAGGAACATCTGTAGAAATAAAAATAAAACATATAAAGAACTTTATTAGAGATTCAAATTTTGATATAATACACATAGAAGAATTTCCAGAATTTTTCTTACCAACTGAATTAATTGATTATATTTATAAAACTACGGAAAGATCTTACAAGATTATAGAAACTTCTCATAATTCTGGATTTCCAGTAGAAGATAAACAAGTTTTCCCAGATGCATTTGTATTTGTTAGTCAACATCAAATTGAAAAGTTTAAACAATTTAACGTACCTTCTTATTTAGCAGAATATCCGATTGATAGAAAAATAAGATCTAATCGTGAAGAGGCATTAATTAAATTAAATTTAGATCCAGAGTATAAACATGTATTAAATGTTGGATTATTTACACCTGGTAAGAATCAAAGTTATGCTTTTAAGATAGCCCAATTATTAGAAATTGAGAAAATTCAATTTCATTTTATAGGTAATCAAGCGGGTAATTTTAAAGATTACTGGGAACCTCTTATGCAAAATAAACCTAGTAATTGTATTATTCATGGTGAAAGATCTGATGTTAATAATTGGTATAATGATTGTGATTTGCTTTTGTTTACTTCTACTAGTGAATTAAATCCATTAGTACCAAGAGAAGCGCTTTCATGGGACTTACCAGTATTAATGAATGATTTAGATATTTATCAGCGTGAGTATGATTTGTATGTAAACTATTTAACAAATGATTTATTTAAAGATTCGAATATAGTAAAGAAAATATTAGATCTTCCATTTGAAGATGTTGTAGGTGATGAATTACCAAATATAATAAGATCGACTGAAATACTAGATCAAACTGATTCTTTTATAAATATTTTTAATGAAGTTTATAATAATACAAAGATTCGTATAGATAGTCACTTAAATAAACAAATAAAGATTAATTTTAATTTTTTTAATGGTCCTTTTGCAGAAGTACTTGGTGGAGATCCTAGTATTAAATATAATATAGCATTTCATGACGAAGAAGATAGAATAATACATCAGAATACTTTATTACCAAATCATTATACTTTATGTTATCGTAAATGGTTTACCAATTGGACTATCAAAATAAAATCAAAAGATGAATTAATATTTGAACATAAATTTAATCTTAAAGGTAAAAGAGTATTAATATCTTTTGAAAGTTCTTCATTGGGCGATACAATTGCTTGGATACCTTATGTTGAAGAATTTCGATTAAAACATGATTGTGAAGTTATTTGTTCAACTTTTTGGAACAATCTATATCAAAATTCGTATCCTAAAATTAAATTTATTAAACCTGGAAAAATAGTTGAAAATATGTATGCAAGTTATAAACTTGGTTGTTTTAATCCACCAGATGATCAGAAATGGCATCCAAGTGATTGGAGAAAAGGTCCACTTCAGAAAGTAGCATCTGATATTCTTGGATTAGAATATAAAGAGATTCGAACAAAAATTAATATTCCTAATGATAGTAAAAGACCTCTTAAAGAAAAATATGTATGCATATCAATTCATAGTTCGGCACAATGTAAATATTGGAATACTCCGTCAGGTTGGCAAAAGACGGTAGATTATCTGAATAAACAAGGATATACGGTTGTAAATATTGCAAAAGAAGTTGGAACTTATATGGGAAACAAACCTTTGCGCGGCGTTTTAGACCGTAGTGGAGATGTTCCTATAGAAGAAAGAATAAAGTATTTAAAACATTCTGAGTTTTTTATAGGTATAAGTTCTGGATTAGCATGGGTTTCTTGGGCTTTAGGAAAACCAACAATAATGATATCTGGAGTAACAGCTTCTTTTAATGAACCAAGTACTATGATTAAAATACATAATGATGAAGTTTGTAATGGGTGTTTTAATAGTGGTGAATATCTTTTTGATAAAGGTGATTGGAATTGGTGTCCAAAGAAACAAAACTTTATTTGTTCTAAAGCTATATACCCAGAAACAGTAATAGAAAAAATAGATGGTTTAATAGAGTTAGAAAAACAATCAGATAATGTTTTAGTAGAAAAAATAAATAAAACAGAAACAAGAAATCTACCTATATCTGGTCCTAAATATCAAAGACTAGTTATTTTTACAGGTATTTATAATGGTAGAAAATATATAGAGAGATGTATTGAATCTATTAAGAAACAAAAATTTGGTAATTTTAGATGTTTTATCGTTGATGATTGTTCATTGGATGATACAGTACGATTAGCTCTTAAAGCAATTGATGGTGACCAACGATTTTCTGTTATAGTTAATTCGGAAAAGAAATATGGACTTCAAAATATTTATAACACTATTCACAGGTTTGATGTTATTGAGTCAGATATTGTTGTTCAAGTGGATGGTGATGATTATCTTCCTGATAATTTGGTCTTTAATAGAGTTATTGATGAATATAATAAGAATGATGTTTGGTTAACTTATGGATCTTTTCAACAATTTAGTGATGGTTCTTTAGTTGATGGATGGGCTCAAAAAGTCGATTATAATATTGTAAGAGAAGAAATAGATTATTGGAATGTAACACATCTTAAAACTTTTCTAGTAAAATTATTTAGGAGAATAAAACGGCAAGATTTATTAGACTTTAATAATGAATTTTATAAATATTCTGGCGATATAGCATTTATGCTTCCGATGGTTGAGATGGCTGGTGAGCATGCGAAGTATTTATCGGAGATTAATTATATTTATAACAATCTGAATGCTTTAAATGAATATAATGTGAACTCTGAAGCTCAATTAAGAGCAGCACTAGAGATACGTAGAAAAGATAGACAGTCACCATTAGAAAAACTTTAACTAAATCTTGCGCTATGTTTTAAAGTATAGGAGGCATTTTGAAAAAGTTTGATGAAGATGTATATAGAGAAGTATTTATTTCAAATATATATGAACAGAAAATACAAATAGAAGATAATGATTTGGTATTGGATTTAGGTTGTTCAAAAGGATACTTGTACTTTAAGAATATTAATAAACAAATAGACTATATTGGAGTTGATGCAAGTATATTTAATATCCAAGATTTTATCACTAATCTTTCTGGAGATACAAATCCTGTTCTTTTAAATTTAGCAATAGATGGTTCATTAAACGTAATAGATTTTAACTGTATGTTTCATGAAGGATCACATCAGTTAGTATCAACAATTACTTTTCCAAATCTATTAAAATTAATTAATAGAAGGATAGATTTTCTTAAATTTGATATAGAAGGTTATGAAAAGTTTATCTTTAATGACCTAGATCTATTTAAGAAAAATGTTCATAAGTTTATAGGAGAAGTACATTTTCAATCAAGTTTATTTTCTAGACAAGAATCTTATAATCTTATGGATATACTAAATAAAGATTCAGATATTGAGTTAAATATACACTCTATAGATCCAATAGATATTACTGATTCTTATTGGGACAACAGAGATCATTACACAGAAATACTTATCAATGGTATAATTAAATAGGAGATTAAAAATGGCTTTTGATTATTCAAGACTAACAGAGATTACTACTATTGCGACAACAGCAGCATCGGTTTATACGAATCCGTCTTCAACAGTATCTTATGCAAGACAAATAATTATACATAATGGTAATACTACTGCAGAAGAAGTCATTCTTTATAATGTTCCCGATAATGCTGCAGCTGTAGGAACCGCTGGAGCTACAAACGTGTTTTATAAAGAAAGTATGATTGCAGGAGCAACAACTATTTTAGATTTTGGTGCTCCAGGTATTATACTTGTAGATACAAATGATACTATTCAAGCGGTTACTGATACAGTTAGTAAAGTAACTATCCAAATTATGGGAGGGAAAGAATAATTAAAATTATTTATGATTTAATAAATATGATTATATTTTAAGAAATTATAGGAGATTATTTTAAATGTCTATTATAAAAAATCCAAGTGAAATACGTGAAGTCAGTGATGATGTTTTGACATTACTTACACGTCTTACATCCACTAGAGCTACTGTTTTAGATAGTGTTGGTGATGATGTTGACACATTACTTACACGTTTAACATCTATTAGAGCAACAGTACTAGATACAGTCGGTACCGATGTTAGTACCTTAATTAGTCGTTTATCATCAGCTAGAGCAACAGTACTAGATACAGTCGGTACCGATGTTAGTACCTTAGTTAGTCGTATTACTGCTGCTAGAATAGCAATATTAGATAGTGTTGGTTTTAATGTGTCTCAGAAGGTTACAACTCTCACAGAAGTAACATTACCAACAACTGTTAAAATGGTTAGAGTAATTCTTGTTGGTGGTGGAGGTGCAGGTTCTGCTACTAGTGGAGGTGGTCGAGGTGGTGGAGGTGGTGGAGGTGGTGCTGTCATTGATACTTTTATACCGATTGTTGGTGTTAATACGATTCTTATAACTCCTGGTGCTGGTGGTTCTGCTGGTACTGGTGATGGTGCTAATGGAGCATCTACACAAGCTACAGATGGCACAACTTATGTTAATGCTCCTGGTGGTCGTGGAGCAGCAGCTGTAGCAGCAGTATCTATTGTTGGTGGTGCTGGTGGTGGTGGTAGTGGTGATGGTGGTAATGGTAGTGTTGATGCCGCTTCTGATGGCAGTCCTGGAGGAAGTTCGATGTATGCACTTGGTGGTGAGGGTGGTATTGCTGATGGTGGTGGTCAACATGGTGGTGGTGGAGGTGGTGGAGGATCTTACGGTCAATTAGCAGTTACATCTGCTATTGATGGTGGTGATGGTGCTAACGGTTCTGAATGGAGTGCTGGAACTCAGGCTGATGGGCAGATGGGTCAAGGATATGGTTGTGGTGGAGGAGGAGGATGTGTCCAGACAACTGGAATTGGTGGAGCTGGTGGACCTGGTTTTGGTGAAGTATTTTGGGTTGCATAATAAAGGAGAATAATTAAATGTATGCACAAATTGTAAATGGTAAAGCTAATATAATTATGGTGTCTCCTGAAGATGTTGAAAGTTTTCGAGCAAAAGGACTCACTATAATCGATATTTCCGGTTTAGATCCACAACCACAGAGTGGGTGGTCTTATGATGAAGAAACAGAAAGTTTTATTAATCCAGTAGTAGCTAAAAATTATCTCTATATTCATTTAACAATGAGTGATGGTGATGGTAGAGAACCATTAGGAATAATAAATAATGGAATTGATGCTTTATCGATAATAGCTACATTTCGAGAATCTGAAGATCCTAGTTCATCTGTTATAACATCAATTACTGGTCTTTCGTGGAGAATAAGTATTAGAGATTCTTCTAATTTTATTTATGATATTATTGATGTTCCTTTTACAAATGGAGTAGCATCAGTTAGTTATACAACTACTGATAAATCAGCTATTTGTTCAGTATTAGAGTCAGATTTTGAAAAAATTACAGTTGGTGAAACTATTTATACTTTAAAACTTGTTGGTGATTCAACTTTCAAAGTATATCGACAATTATAAAAATTAATGTGTATAATTGGTGAATTTACTAGTTATACACATTAAACATTAATAATGAGAGTATAAGATTATGGATCTAAAATCTGGTGATCAATTTCTTGTGAGAAATAAGACTCTAGTTGCTAAAGGTATTAATATAGTACAAAAATGGTGGTCATATGATAATTATTCAGAATTTACACATGCTGGATTAATAATAGATGATAAAGGTACAACTTTCGAATCAACACTTCCTGGCGCAAGAAGTTTTAATTTTGAAGAACATCATAAAGGTAAACACTATATGATTATTCGACATGATTATATGAATCAGAGAGTATTTGAGAAAGCATTTGAGAGAGTGAAATATCATTCAGGTTTTATGTATCCAGTCCATCGGCTTTTTCTTCATATTATACCACCATTAGCAAAAACATTCTCGAGTGATAGAGCTGTTTGTTCCGAATTAGTTGGACAATTTCTATATCATGCAGAGATGTTACATTATTGGAGAGGTATTAATCCAGATAAACTTGAAGAGATATTTGTTTATTGGAAAAATTATCAAATAGTATATGAAGGAATACTATAATGATTAATAAAACAATGGTCTCGTGAGATTGTAAATTAACTTTCTTGCGAGACCATCTTTTAAATCTTGCGCGACGTTTTAGTATAAATTATAGGAGATATTAGATATATGAAAATACACGGGATTAATAATAAAGGTGTATATAAAGATGTTGTAAGTGTTTTGGGTGATTTAGGTGGTGGAACAGATGATATAGATGTCAGTTTAAGTGATTCTGTTACAGCAACAGTTTCTACATCTACACAAACATTTACATTTAGTAACCCACCTGCAAGTGGAACATCAGGAGGTTTTACATTTTTTATCACAAATGGTGGAAGTCAAACAGTTAATTGGCCAACATCAGTAGATTGGCCAGATGGATTAGAACCAGAATTAACAATATCTGGTTTAGATGTTTTAACTTTTACAACATTAGATGGTGGTACAATTTGGATGGGATTTGTTAATGGATTTGATATTAAAAGTCCGATATAAATAATGATGTTGGAGGTTTAAAATGTTATTAAAAAAAATGATAAGAACAAGTGGACCACATATAAAGCTTCCAACATTAGCAGCTACTACAACTGCAACTTCAATTACAGATGGTACTGCATCTAGTGGTGGTAATATCACAAATGATGGACATTCATCTATAACTGCAAGAGGTGTATGTTGGAACACAGGTGGGACTCCCACAATTTCTGATAGTAAAACTACTGATGGAACAGGAACAGGCGTATTCGCAAGTAGTCTAATAAGTCTAACACCTGGACAAGGATATTATGTAAGATCTTATGCAACAAATTCAGTTGGAACTGCTTATGGAACACAAGTACAATTCACAACAACATCGGCTTATATTATAGCAACTGGTGGTACTGAAACTACTGATGGTGATTATAAGATGCATACTTTTACAGGTTCTAATAGTTTTGATATTGATATTTTAGGTACTGATGCTACTTATGGTTCTAAAGTTTGGTATCTTGTCATTGGTGGAGGTGGAGGTTGTTCCGTTTTTGATGGAGGCGCTGGAGCAGGTGCATATCGTACAAATGGAACATATAATTTTACTGTAACTAAACAAGATTATACTATTACAATAGGTGGTGGTGGTGTTGGTACTGGAACTAATGGTAATACTTCAACTTTTGATAGTATTAGCTCTGTTGGTGGTGGTGGTGGTGGGACATATGTAACAGCCGGTTCTGCTTCATCAGGTGGTTCTGGTGGAGGTGGTGGTAGAAACGGTGCTGCTGGTGGTTCAAGTGGATCTTATGGAAATAATGGTGGAAGTGGTTCTAGTACTGGTGATATAGGCACAGGTGGTGGTGGTGGTGGTGCTGGAGCAGTTGGTGGAAGTGCCAGTGGAGCTACAGCAGGAAATGGTGGAAGTGGTTCAGCATCAACTATTTCAAGTGCATCAACATATTATGGTGGTGGAGGTGGAGGTGGAAATTACGACTCTTCAGAACCGTATAGTACAGGAAGTGGATCAGGTGGAAATGGTGGCGGTGGAAATGGTGCTTATAGATTTGCTTCGGGTTCCAATGGAGTAGCCAATACTGGTGGTGGAGCTGGTGGCGGACACACAACAATGTCAGGTGGTTCTGGTATAGTAGTAATTCGTTATAAATTTCAATAAGGGGACGACTTAAAATGGGACACTTTGCTGAATTAGATAATGACAATATAGTTATAAGAGTTATTGTTATTGATAATATTGATATTATGAAAGATGATGTTGAAGATGAGACAACAGGAATATCTTTTTGTAAATCTCTATTTGGAGAAAATACAACTTGGATTCAAACATCATATAATAATAATTTTAGAAAACAATATGCTGGAATAGGTTATACTTATGACTCTGTTAATGATGTTTTTATAAAAACCCAACCCTTTCCCTCTTGGTCTTTAAATGAAACTTTTGATTGGCAATCACCTACCCCTTTAACAGAAGGTTTAGATCCTTATTTATATACATGGGATGAAGATACTTTAAGCTGGGTTCTTCTTTAAACTATTTAGATCTTGCGCGACGTTTTAGTAAATATAGGAAAGAAAGACAATATGGATGCAACAGAATTAACAAAAGAACATATAAAAACAGTAGGAATACAAATAACAAAAGTTATAGATTCATTATTAGATAGATCATTCAATCATGATAAATCAAAACTAAGAGAACCAGAAAAATCAGTATTAGATATCTATACTCCTAAGTTGAGAGGTACAACATATAATAGTAAGGAATATAAACAAAATCTAAAAGAATTAAAAGAAGTATTAGATCATCATTATTCAGTTAATCGTCACCATCCACAACACTTCGAAAATGATTTCTCTAAAATGAATTTAGTAGATTTAGTAGAAATGATTTGTGACTGGATGGCTGCGACAATACGACATGCCGATGGTGATATTGATGAAAGTATTCAGATAAATAAAGAAAGATTCAACATACCGGATGTGTTGGTGAGTATATTACAGAATACAGTTGATCAAGTACTTATATGAAAGATAAAGAAACAAATAATCGGTACATAACAGACAGATCAATACTTAAAAATCATAAAACTACACCACAATTCAATAGTGTTTAAGAGATTCCTCTAGTTCTAGTGCTAATATTGAATCTGAAGGAGAATATAATGCTTACTCCTAATCAAGAACATCAAATATCAAACACAGATCCATTTCAGTTTTCATTCTCAGATCTAAATCCATGCGAGTTGGCTCTAGTGCATGCGGGTGTATTAATACTCTTACCGATTTTCACTATAGCGGCAATTGGTGTAAAAACAATTCAACGTGCCTATAATTTTATTATTAAAAATCCGACTAAATAAGATATCTACCAGATTTCGCGCCACGTTTTAGACAAAACTTTAAACCCTAACACTTTTAATAATCGTCAAAATTAAGCTAACATAGAGGTACACTAATACCAATTATGACAATACAAGATAAACTAATAAAAATAGACACGAAAGTAATATTACTAACAGAAGATCCACAGGAGCAAATAATAAATATACTGTTAGGAAATATATTATTAAATCAGTCAGGATATAATTCAGGAGTATTATCATTAACATCCATCACATCAGGATCATCTGGAACATCTGATGAATTATTCATATTGAATGCTGAAACTTTAACAGATTCATGTAATACAGCTATAATTATGTCAGAATACCCATTTGATTTACAAATAAATGATGGTTATGTTCAAAAAGATCTTTATCATTTCTCTTTAGTGTCAGATACACATTTTGCAATAGCTGTCGCAAATAGAAGTGAAGAAAATGATGTAACGTTAAGATATTTATTAGCAGCAGCTAGTTTATTAGGATCGAGTTATGTCTATACTTAAATTTTCTAAATCTAAAACGAAGTGCTAGATCTAACACTAGTGCTTTTAATAATTAAACTAATAGCTAGACTTAAAGCTGAAGAGAAAAATAATGCAAATACATAATTTTTTATGTGACCTATTAGCGTCAACTCGTCTTCTGATCAGCGACCACCTATTCTCTCATCAACCAGGTTTAATAAAGTCTTATGAATTTAATCTTGGCAATCGCACCTTCCAGTTAGGAGCCGAACCTACTTCTGCGTACGCTCTACCGGCGGTGATAATAAATATTCAAGATGAATCGATAAACTTTGGTGGTCGCCGGTCAGATCTTATTCAACAAAATCAGGTGGCAAATATTAATAAGATTCCAGTCTTATCTCTAACCTCTGGCTCTAGTGGAACAATTGGTTCGGCTACGAATCCGATAACTGTTTATGTGCATGAAGAACAGACGGTGGTGACATTTTCGATATCTATTAATTGTGAATCGCAGATGCAAGCAAAAGAAATTGCTTACCACATCAAGAAGACCTTGCCGCTATATAAAAACGTTAATATTTTTGAATTTACAACTTTCTTAGAGATCGACAATTCAATTTTATTCGATGTATTAAATTATAATGTGACATTAGATACAGTAAATAATCTTTATACTAAAGTAAATCATAGTACAGGATTAATAGAATATTGTTTCTCTTTAAAGCACAATCCTTTAATCAGATTAGATTCAGTAGGAACATCAATCTCTGACAGTAGTCAATCAACCTTTCAAGTTCAATTAGAATTAGCTTATGTAATACCTTTCCCTCAACACTTAACTATAGACGAATATCACACAATCAATGATATTACATTTAGTTTCAATATGAATAATTGGCCTATAGTAATGAGTTCGTTTGATCCAAAACATTTCAATCAAGATCATATTCCAACTAATCCTGAAAGAATTGATAGAACATTAGTTCTTGATTCAGAAGATACTTATTATCCATCTGGAATATTAATTTCTAAAACAGAAACAGAAGTATTCATATCTATTCAATTTGAGCTAACTGATTTTGTTATACTTGATACGACATCAGATCCATTACCTCCAGTATATAAATATCGGTTTAGAAAGGTCACATCTAATAACACTAGAGACAGTATTGACATAGAACCAACATTCGAATATGAATCAGATAATAAGGTGGTTTTTATTTTTACTCTAGAGCAATATGAGTTATTATTACCATCTTCATCAGATCCATTATTTATAGATTTTTATTATGATTTATAATTTGAAAAGGAATATAAATATCATATGTACGAATATAATGCTGAAGTAACTAGAGTAGTTGATGCAGACACATTTGATGCGGTTGTGGATCTAGGATTCTTTATTAAAGTATCATATAGATTTCGAGTACGAAATTATGATGCACCGGAGACATGGCGACCGACAAGTGATGCCGAACTCGAGCATGGTAAACGAGCAACTGAATATGCAAAGACTTTATTAAACAAACCAATCAGAATTAAATCATTTGGTATAGGGATCTATGGTAGATTTTCTGCCGACGTAACACTATTTGATGGTAGAGATTATGTAGCAGTGATGAAGGATTTTGGTTTTTCTAAGTTAGACAATTATGATCTTGCTGATAATTCTGGTCCTAGTTCTAGTCCTAGTCCTAGTCCCTTTACTGAGGCTGGTTATATCTCTAGTGATGGAAAATTAGATTTAAAAGCTGATGTTAATAATGTTAGTTTTAGTGCTAGCGATAGTTACACTATTTGACGGTGGTTATAAGCCAACATAGCTCAGCTGGTAGAGCAGGACATTTGTGGTATCAGGGGTTCGACTCCTCTAAATCTAGTGGCTCCAATACGTGCGTACAGGCTTGAGTAGATGTCTACTTTATCTTATTCATCTTTAAAATCCGACGCCTCCCGGGAACTCAGGTCTGTACGCACTATTTTAATTTTTATGTTTTTACTATGATAATTAATGTGAGGTGATCTCGTAGAATACTTGTTGAACAGATATTAGAAAAGAAACAGAGTTTGTAGAATAGAAATTGAAAATAATTTTTTGGATATTAAATATTTGTTAATTTCTAATGTAGAAATCCAGACAAAAATACAAACGAATTTTGAGATGGGTGGGCTAAAGCGGGTACAAGAACTAGACACATACTCATTATACAAATCAATGATAACAGCAATCATTCGAATTGAAAATGTTATTAATCCTAGTTCTTGTACTGCGTTTTAGATATAATTTCCTCTGGCTCTAGTGAAATTAAGTAGCTAGTTGTAGCTATGGGCATTTTCCTAGTACAAAAATAGTAAAAATGAGATCTAACACACCCTATCAATGATTAACATTTTTTTCTAGTTTAGACACAATATTTTATGAAATGAAACATGATAGATTTTCTCTGGCTCTAGTGAAATTAAATAGCTTGGGGAATAAAACACTGTATTATAAAAAGTTTGTGTGTATCTAACACAAAATTTAATAGATTTATCATTTACTAAAACGTAGCGGGAGATCTTTAAGACTAGTTCTATTTTTTCTTAAATATTAATTTTTTTCTACTGGAGATGGAGATAAATATATTATGAATACAACTAGATCAGTTATCAGATATTTGATGGAAAGTGAAACTAGTCTTGATGAAGAAAATGAAGAAAAAAAGAAAGAACCAACAAGATGGTCTAAAATAAAGAAACATATTAAAAAAAATAAAAATAAATATGGTGCCGGTATTGCTGCTGCCACTAATATTGCCAGTACGGCGATGATATGGACAGCTCTTAGAAGATTAGAAAAACAAAATAAAAGTACAAAATCACCAACAACATTAACAACATAATCAGTATCATAATTTTTACTCTAACTCTAGTGATACAATTTCTTTCTAGCTCTAGTGGAGGTTTCACAAAATGAAATCTAAGATAATTCTTGCTGAATCTGTGTTAAATGAAGATAGAAAATTTGGTTCACAATCAGAATATTTCCCTTGCGAGATCAAGTATGTTGAGGGTCGTATTGTTCCAGCACTTTTTACAGAATCTCAAATAGAAGAAGCTACTGAAAGAGCCGCTCGAAATCCAGAGGATATTCCTGAAGATAAAACTTTTTGGGATTTTTTATTTTAGACAATTTAAATATATCTTACTGGAGAAATTATGAACAGATCTATCATACAATATCTTAACGAAGAATCTGGTGCAATTGTTTCTAAAGACATTCTTTCAAGTAAACAAAAAATTCATAGGGCTAAAAGAGATAAATCACTAGTCTCTGGTGATAGTGGTTGGCAATTTGTATCAAACTCAAATAAACGAAACACTAGTGATGGTCAAGTTTTAAGCACATCTGATGTCTTAAAGATGGATCCGACAGTTAAAAATATTATTAATTCACCAGCAGGATCTGATTTTATTAAAAAAGATGGTGTTTGGGTTAAAAAGTAGATCTTGCGCGACGTTTTAGTCAATATTAATTGGAGACATAATTATGTCATTAAAACTATTTACTAGAAAAAAGAAAGCAATACAAAAACACGAAGAAGAACAACAAAAAGTATTACTAGATACTATGAAAGTAAATGCTTTAGATCAAATGGTTTCACTATTAAAGGAGTTAAATGTAAATGTTGGTACTAATAACATACAACCATTAATTTATCAACCACAAACCAATCAGGAAATAGAAACTAACTCTAAAATTAAACAATCAGAGAATACTTTCATACCATCAATCGACACATCTAATGTATCATCTAAAAATATTACATCAGTTAAAAAGAAAACTAAGAAACGGAGAATATCAGATACTGTAAATAAATTGAATAGTAAAACTAAGAAATAGGTGATCTTAATGAAAGTTAAATATGCAAACTATTTACTCGTTTCTGCTCTAGTTGCTAGTATGATTTTTTGGATAATATTTGTATTGATGGTTGTATACTGTAGGTAATAATATATGTATAATTCAGATTTTAAATGTTCTAAGTGTGACGAAATATTTGAGAAGATTTATTATGCTAAAGAGAAAGAACAAAATATAGAGTGCCCATTCTGTCAAACTCTAATGGAGAAGATTGAAAGTCTTTCTATTGCTAGTTCTAGTGATAACGATAATTATGATACCCCAAAAGCATGCGAATGTGAAGATTGGAAAGATAACATTAGAATCTTAAATAATCCTTATACACTAAATCTTGCAGTAGTTGGACATTATAAAGGTAAGATTTTTGATTATTGTCCTTGGTGTGGAGAAAGATTAAAATGAAAAATCTTAAATATGAAGATATAAGTCTTAATACATTAATAATTGGAGTAGGTGTAATATCCATAATCTATATACTTGTTCTAGGTTTCATGCAATAACTCAGAATAGGAGAATCTTATGAAGATTATATGGGATGCCATTGGTAAATTTATCAGTCCTGTTGTCATATTAACTGTTGGGTGTGTAATATTAGGCGCAGTAGGTGTGATGTATATGTCTTCATACTATGTCACCACCGAAGCGTATGCTAGAGATAAAATGAGTTTATCAAGACAGATACAAATTGGTGACGCTAGAGCCAGAATATCTAATCTGGATGTAAGAAAAGATAATGCAACACAACAATTATGGACTACTAAGCAAGCGGCAAAACGAGATAAATCTGATGAAGATTTACAAATTAGAATTAAAGAACTTCAAGATACTTTGAAAGAAATTCAGACAGAGAAATCTCAATTAGACAAACAAATTGATGGTTTAAATTGTGGGAAGTATTAAGATCACGAAATTTCGAAGGTATCTGACAAAGTGGCTTTGGAGACGAAAAGTTAAAAAAGCTGAACGGATGCTAGATAAGCTTTAGTTAATGTAAAGGAGAAATTTAGTGGATAACTTTACGAAATTAGCAATATCAACAATATTTGAGATGCGTGGAAAAAAGACTGGTAGAGAATATACCGGTGGTGCAAGTGTTTGTATTTGTTCTAAATGT
>Ga0209774_1001220_pt1 | contig 14978 bp, 13 predicted proteins | sample SaaInlV_150m_DNA_2_FD_184648 | JGI IMG/M metagenome (GOLD analysis project Ga0209774, IMG submission 184648) | Marine microbial communities from expanding oxygen minimum zones in the Saanich Inlet - SI037_S2LV_150m_DNA (SPAdes) (version 2) | ecosystem: Environmental > Aquatic > Marine >... | reverse complement strand
GCTGTCTCATCACCTATTTTATAAGCAGTGAGTGCTTGGCTAATCACTGTTTCTTTGTGAATCCTTGAGTTAGATTCATTTAATTTGTCAATCCACTGTACTGGCATAGTTTTCCCTCGTTAATTAAATAGAAAGTAATTATACTATATCACTAGCAAAAAGTAAACAGTTAAATGTGCTATGCGTAAACGCTAATACTAAATTGATCAAAATTCATATTATCTTCACCCCCCGAACAGGGCTAACAACATTTTCACTTTCCCGTATGCGATCCGTTTGTGTCTTCATATCAACCTCGAATGGTTGGTTATACACATGAACAACATAGTGAAAGCAAATGGTGCCAGTGATCATCGTTATTCCCCATTGGCAAATACATTAGGACTGCCTGATAAAATAATATGATTATCGTAAGCATCTCCTACCCTTGCTATATTTTCGCCATTGGCATACACATTATCAGAAAATGTATCGCAAGCCGGTGAATGTGGTGCACAACATGGTCCAGGATATGAATGCTCAATCATAGTGTCACCCTTCCTAACGACACCAATACCGTTAATAAACACATTCGCTGAACCAGTGTCAGTTGACTGTGCTGAGGGTGACCCACAACACAGACCAGCGCCATCCGGTGAATCTACACTATCTACACTATCTTTTCTAGCTATCGCTGGCATACAGCTATTTAGCCCCTTAGAATTCGCTTCTCTTTGGGTAGGTCTAATGCCGAGGTGCTTTCATTGTATACTTCATACATATCAGTGCCAATTTGTCCTACGATAGCACACGAATCTATATTAACCCAAAACAGTTCTTGCGGATTGCCAGACATCATAGTTGGTATTAATTGTGGTCCATCTGCACCCATCCCGACACTTAATGGTTTACTCAGTCCTAGTGCAACCCCGAAATTATTAGTATTGCCATCATCTTTGACTAAAGTTGCATCACCAATAGTTTCTACTTTTGCGATTACTTCTTCACCACTATTTAATTTAAAACAGTAAACCTCACCCTCTTCAAATTTAATCATATTAACTCCGCTACTTTGCTTTCAATTGCTGTTCTAGCCATTCCACGCAATCCAGTAAATCCACCTTCTACTAGTATGTTATCACCTACGTAAAATTGCGGCACAGATTTGTGTCCTTTCTGTATTATAAAATCCTTTGCAATCATATCTTCTTCAATATTAATATCTGTATATTTGATATTGTGACTTTCTAATAACTTCTTTGCTTGCACACAATGTGGACAAGTTGTTTTACTATATACTATTACCATTTTTTCTCCTGTTTACGTTAATTTTTTTTACTAATATTCCTTCCGATATGTACTCTTCCGTGACCAACACCGTATTATTGGCACTTGGTTCATTAGTAAAATACAATTGATATGCATCATCAATGTCATTAGAAATCTTATTTCCGGTGGTCATATTTATTACAGCTACATTGTACACGCTAGCAATTCTATGCCACAACTTCTTGCCATCCAATGTCTGTTCAAAATCACTCATTAAGTTCATCTTTTCAACATTCTTAATGGAATCATATGTCAACAACCCTAATCCTTTGCTTTTATACGTAGGTTTAATTTGAACACCATGTATTTGGATATAACTTGCTGTTCTTGTATTTTGCAGTGATGCTCCTACCATACATATAACATCTGTTGTACTGCATAAAAAATATTCAATATACCCAGCTGTTATTCTTTTATATAACGAATACTCGATGCTATCTGGATTTGATAGCACAGGGTTTCCTATTAGGTTAGATGTGTTTTTTACATCATCAATCGTCATAGTATGTAATTCATCAAGGTTTATCCCTGATGTATTTGTTTGTGCTATCTCAACTACTTTCATTAATTTTTCCTTTTACTCAAATAACTCATTGAATGTATTCCTTTCTCTTTCTACTATATTAACCTCACCATCAGCTGATAAGTCAAAATCATCAGATGATGCTATTCTTGCCTTGGCAATCTGAAAATATTGTTCATCTAATTCAATACCAATGAATTTAAATCCCCCAAGTTTTGCTGCTAATCCAGATGAACCACTCCCCATAAATGGATCTAATGTTATACCATTCTTCGGTGTCACCATTCTTTGTAAGTATATCATCAATTTAATTGGTTTAACAGTTGGATGTGGATTTCTACTCATTTGGTGATTTGCAATATTACCTTCACTTCTCTCAAAATCACCCCCGTCAAACTTAGAATTCACTACTTCTTCGAATGCATCCAATCCGTGATTTCTTTCAGATTTAGAGGTTTTAGCACAATAGAAAAACCTTGATGCACCACCTTTATCACCATAATTCGCATTTGAATTATAATATTGTTCTTTATTTCCAAAAAAACTAGACACATCGGCAGTAGTTGGATTTATATCCTTGCCAGATGATAATACCCCACTCTGTTCATCCATTATTCTCACTGGGCATCCAGGATGGCAATTGTATTCTTCTACGGTTTCATTTCCATCCTCATCACCATATTTTTGCATTGCGATCCGACCATACTCCCCATAACAGGTGGCATTCTCACCTCCGGTGTGGCTAGGTTCATTGCCATTGCCAGTAATCGACCCACTCTTATTTTTAATTTTTTTAACACCTATACATTCGCAATCTGGGTGATGCGACAAAATTACGTTAGATGGGAATCTGCCTTTTGGATCAGCATCAGCATATATAGTTGGTTTCATCCCTGAGTTATCATTAGTCCATACATTTTCATCATTGCGTGGTTTTCTGTTAGTAGTTTTCCGTTCCCCAGATAAATTTACTGGGCCAACTCTACTCTCATCAATATTGATCCCACCTGTTCCATATTCTAACACATTCTCAACCACTGTTCCTATCAATGGTTTTCTTGCCATGCAAATTGGTTCCATTGCTGGTTTCAAGTTGGTTCCCCAACCAACGAATTGCTGTGCTTCATCACTAGATGCTTTAGTTACGGTAGGAACATATTCTCTTCCATTATCCTTAATCCATGAACCAGTCTTATCTTGATCTGCACCAGGTATCATTCGTTTTACGGCTCGACCTTCAAACACCACTTCTTGTTCATGCCCTAATTTTTTATCAATCGCTTTGCTAATATTCTGGCTTTTTGGAAATCCAGACCCAAAATTCCAAGAAATCAAGTTTCTTATCTCAAATCCAGCATCCTCGATCCTAACTGCCATTCTATGATATGTGCGAGTGCTACTAAATGACAATATGTGTCCACCAGGCTTCAATACCCGCAAACATTCTTCAAAAATCTCTTGTCTAGGAACATCATAATCCCATGTATTGCCCATAAAACCGCTTGCTGATGTTTTCCCACTATTCTTAGCAGCACTTAACCCATACGGTGGGTCTGTGACAATGCTATCCACACTATTCTCATCCATTGCCTTTAATACACCAAGGCAATCACCATTATGTAAATCTATGTCCATCATATCTCCCAGTGATTAATTAATGAATCTATAATACCACATCCAAGTTGAAAGTTCATCCTCTTAATTTTAAAACTTATCATTGGAACTTGTTGCAACCATTGTTCGGTGGCTGAACCAACGTATCATAAGTCATCTAAGTCAAAATCCTCATCTTTGCTTGAATCTATAGCAGCAACATAATTAACAGATTCAATCTCTTGCGGTGCAGATTTTACATGTGAAGAATCTAAATAGTTATCTATCCAAGGCACTGGATTGCTACCAAATACAATACCAAGTTTCGTATGGTCTAATCCAATATTAATCATCCGAACCGCAAAGATATAAGTCATATAATCTTTAAGGATAGTCTCATTCATGCCAATAAGTGGACATCCTTTGCTAAATAAGTATTCAATCCAAGCCATTTCCTCGTTATATGCAGTTCGGAATAGATCATATACTTCTTCATCCATTTCCTTTGCAATCTCAACAAACCCCTCAGATTTATCTTCACGAAGCATTTTGATAATTTTTTGGAATATATTAAGATGAATCATTTCATCACGAGCAATCAATTTGAAGATATTTGATGAACCAGGGAACAACTTGGTTGGCTGTTCACTAAATGACCAGTTTGTAACAAATGTACTAAAGAATCTGATACCCTCAAACATATTCAACACAATGGCAGATTTATATATTGCCTTTTTAACATCAGTCTCCGTGATCTCAGGAAATGGCTTATCTAATCCATTATCGGTACATGTTTTATTTGCATCCATCTTATCAAATACTGCGGTAGCACTATCAAAACTTGCCAAAATCGAGGTTGCACGTTTTTGAACTTGTTCATCATGTATAATATTATCAATAAATACATCAACATCATTGTAAATTGCACGAACCATTTCAGTATATGATTCAGAATTACCAGTAACAGCCACCTTACCGTTGAGTCTAGTAATGATGTATGAGCTTGGAACAGTTACACAATATATATTGCCTTCGTAATGTGCCTTAGTTTTCTGAACTGTTCTGCCGGTTACATAATCCCGATCAACAATTGATACTTGGTAATAATCTTTACTTCGTTCCCCTAGATCCTCACCATTAAACCCAGTGGTTTTTGATTTATATATGGTTGATCGCTTACCACACAATACTATAATAGCATGAACTTTATTAACAGCATCAACATTAGTATTATTATAAACTTTAGTTCCTTCTTTTCTAACACACCCATCCCACAACACAAGGTTATCTAAAAATTCACTACACCATCTATGCGACACATGTTCCAAGTTAACCCATTCAAAGGTTTTATCAATATCAAAATCAATCCAAACATAAAAATCGGTATACCCCTCTTTGGTATTATTTTCATTCACTGTGTGTCTAAACCCATGCAATAATTCCCGAAGTTGTTCCTTTTTTCTTGATTTCTTAAAATGAAATCTAATACAAGTTCCATCTTTCGTAATATTTCCACCATTTACCAATGTTCCATCTGCTTGGTAGGCAATTGCCATCTTCTCATTTGGAGTTAGATAATGAGTTGACCCAACCTTATATCCAGATACAGGCAATTTATGATTAGTAACTGACGTGTCTTCTGCAAATTCCACACGTAATGCATCATCATTATACCTATCAAAATATAAAATTCTATGATTTGGGGTAACCTGTTGTAAATAGTGTCCTTGTTCAAATGTATACATGTCCCCAGAATATTCAGATTGAATAATATCAAGCGGCGGAGTAAATGTTATAGAACCATCTTCTTCATAATTAGCAACTTTGGTATCATTATCTACATCTCTAAAGTCTTTAAATCCTTCCGCAGTCAAAACCTCAGTGCCCTCCACACAACAATGCAATAATTCGTTATTCTGATGATTGGTGATATACAATTCCCATTCGGGATTATTTGATATACCACCATTATTAAATAGTTGCAATGGTGCTCTACCTGCACAACTATCCAATGTGATTGCAAACTTCAACCCAGCTTCATAGATATGCTGCCCAGCCTCGTCTAAACTATCAAAATCTCGCTTTTCATTTGATAAATCAATTTCAAATTTTGACCAATTGCCAATCGTTCGCATCTCTTCTGCATAATCCATTATCCAGGGGTATTTCGGATCATGAAATGTTTGAATATTTCTATTGCAACTATTCTCACCTAAAAATAAATTTGTATTTTTTGATACTACTGTGTCACCTAAATTAAAAATTTTACAACTCATGTTATTCTCCACTATTTAATGTAAACCAAACTTCCACAATCCCACACCCTATCATACCCATTAACCAACATATTATCATATTCCGACATAGTTGAATCAAACACCCTAACCAACTTGTTCAATTTATGTTTCTGATATTTATTCCTTGACTCTAACTTACTATCCACCAAATATCTATAATTTGGTGGCGATTCATGACTTTTCTTCATTCCTACGGCATCATATCCTTTGCCATCAGAATATCGTCTATCCGCATAACTAACCATATTATCAGGACATCTGGCTAATAATTTACTTAACCCACCAACTACAGTTATCCCTGTTTTAGTAGCACTACGAATCAATTCATATTCAATAGCTTTATCATATCTCGACTTCCCAACAATAACCATTTGCATCAATTCATCATTATAGTACAACCCCAACTTAATACCACCGCCTCGGAATCCACTCAAATGATTCTGCACCATGAAATCCCTACTTTCGTCCATTGAAACCTCACGCACCACACATTTTCTCGCAAACACTCTATGAGTCAACCCCAATTTAGATAAAATCATACTCTTCCAGATATTTTGCTTGATTGGATCATTCCATTCATTTTCGTAAATATGAAGAAGCTGAATTCCTCTCTCCTCACATCCTCTAGTTTTTGCCAAATGGTATGTTCTATCTTTGCCTTTCCCCTCTGTATGCCAATATATACCATTATATTCTATTGCTAATTTGTACTCTGGCAAAAATATATCAAGTTCCTTGCCACCCAAACATGTCCTATCATTATGCAATACTGGATGAAAAATATGTTCTTTAAGAAACTCAATAATTTCAATCTCCGCAATAGAATTCATGTACCGTAAATCTACACCTGCCCGGTTTAAATGAACAATAACATTGGATTGCGAAACACCCAATATTTGCGAAACCATTGCACAATTCTTATGCTTATTATATAACTCTATCGCTTCATCTATATCAAATAATGTAGGTAAATGATCAAAACTATCTCTATATTTCTTACTCTTGGTGAAAAATTCACTCCCGTATCTATCCAAACATGTTTCTTTTGCTTTCTGTTTGAACTCTTCTGTTTGTGTATATGATTCACTCCCGTATCTATCCAAACATGTTTCTTTTGCTTTCTGTTTAACTATCGGACTCTGTGATGTTGCACCATACCCATATTTTGTAATATTTGTATTTTTAACACGGGTTTTAAACTCTTCTGTTTGTGTGTATGACTCATTTCCATATCTATCTAAGCAAGTTTCTTTTGCCTGTTTCCTATTGTTATAGTGTATATCACCATACAACAGTTCTTTGGTTTCTCTCTGTTTATCTTTCGTGTAATATGTCCCACAGGATAATGAACAAAACTCATAAAAATTTTTAGTATGATCATTCCAATTAGTAATATCATTTCCACACTTGCATTTGGGGAATCTATCAATATTTTTTAATATCATATGGACACGCATATAAAACTTCACATCACCAAGAAACGAGGTCGAATTAACAATAACATCATAATACTCTATAAGACCATGATTAGTAAACCAATCAAGGTGTGTTCTCTTCGGATTTAATGTTCCACTTTTAGTAAGTAATGTATTATTAATAAATGTTGTTAAATTGCACATCCACCCGACCCACACCCAGACACAACTGTATCTGATTTATTTTCTTTATCCCTTGTGCGAATATAATACAAACTCTTTAACGAATACTTGTATGCTGTCAAAATATCACGCTTAACACGGTTCGAATCCAACACCCTATTTGGAATTTTAGTTAAGTCGTACCATTGGTTAACACTAATCCCTTGGTCAATAAATTTATTGATGACAGCAATCAATTTCAAGTATTCACTAGAATCATTATTCGGCATCTCCCATGCTTTCATATAGTATTTCTCTTTTTCGAAATCTGGTACCAACGATTTTACTGTATAACTAGCACTCTCAAATGTATCAGTAATTGATTGTATTGGATCTACCCCTTGGGTGCTATTACTGACCAGGCTTGAACTTGCGGTTGGCGGAATTGCTGATAAAGCTGTGTTTCTTATACCATATTTCAGTAAATCTTTTCGTAAACCTTCCCAATCACATAACAGATTATTAGCAATCAAACTATCTATATTTTTATTGTATGTGTCAATTGGCAAAACACCATCAGAATACAAAGACTGTTTATAGTATTCACACGGACCTCTTTCTTTTGCTAAACTAACCGATGCCTTAATTAACCCATATTGGAAACGTTCTGCCCAGCGATGTGTTAATTCTTTCGCTTTTTGTGTTCCCAACCGTGCTTCATGTTTCGCTAAAAAATGGGCAAAATCAGAAATACCAATACCCAAGAAACGATACCCTTTGGTCGGATATTTAGTTGCATCCATTGGATAATCCTGTATATCAATCAAATTATCAAGAAATCTCACCATTAAACTGGTTAAGGTATCTATCCTAGTAATATTTGTCAATTTACCAAAATTCACACATCCAAGGATACATAATGATATCATACCATCATTCAAATCATAATCTGTGATGTTTTCAAAGTCAGTTTGTTTAAGACCATCAAATTTCATAGCCCTAGTTGGAAGGAATATTTCGGAGCAATTATGAACTAGTATACCATTGGCATAAAAGTTATGTGTCTCCTCAACTGTAATATCATATACCGGAATTTGTTTGTTTAGTTTTCTAATTTTTAGCATTGTTCTCTTTCCTTGGTGAATACTACATTACCACAATCCCACAATCTCCTGTATGAATTGTTAAACATGTTTTGACTTTCTGTTAAATTCGCATCGTAATCTTCCAATAATGCGACCAACTTATGTTTTTGATACTTGTTTCTACTTTCTAACCGCACTTGGTTTTTTGCAATATAGAAGTAATTAGGCAAACTGTTGCCCATATTATTAAATCCCAGCTTTGTGTATAAATCTCCACGACTCCATCTTCTATTGGCGTATGTTATTATACTATATTGCTTCATCTTAGTCAACAACTTTGATGCTCCACCAACCACATGCACACCCTTCATAGAACAGTAGCGAATTAATTCATAATCGTATTTCTTGTTAAACCGTGGTTTTGAGAATGTCATTACCGCTACGATAGTATCATCATATTCTAATCCATACGAAATACTTGTCCCAATGCCACCTTGTAAATGATTATCATCGCAGAAATTCCTTGCGACCAACGATGTTATCTTAACAGCGTTGGTTTTACGCCCATATATTGTTGTATTCTTCCCTAATTTACCATTTATCACCGACTTCCATATTTCTTGTTTTGTGGGATTTTCCCATTCATTGCTAAAAATGTGCAACAAATGTATACTTTGGCGTTCACATTCTACCGTTTTGCGTAAATGCATTGATTTATCTTCAATCATCGCATTGTTTGGAAATGTTTTACCAAAACTATGCCAAACAATACCATTGTATTCGATTGCTAACTTGTTATCTGGTAAATATATATCTAATTCTTTCCCATCCAATATTGTCCGATCATTCCGAACTAGGTTATGTCCTTGCAAGAATTCAACTAGTTCCCTCTCAGCCGAACTAGAATTTGTTATTTTTATTCCATGCTTTCTTAGATATACTGACACCGTTGAGTGTGCTACCCCGATGATACTTGCAATTTTGGTTGCACTTTCGTACTCACCGTAAAGTTTCTCCAATACATTCTTATTTTCTAATATATCATAGGTAGTTGAATCTGTCCGCGACCGCCATACATTACTATCACCATAACGTTTTATATTCGTCTCGGTGCGTTTCTTTTTAACATCTGCAGATTTTGCTGAACATTGCAAAGAACAATATGTTGGATAGCCCAGCTTAAATGTTACTATTTTGTGTAGTCTGACACCACAATGGTGACAAACAGCACCATCGATCCCGTGGTATACATTATAACATTCCGTTGCAGAAACATCATATAGGCACATTTTACCTTGTGATAACTTTCCGTTCGGCAATATAAATTCAGTCGCTATTAGTTCTTTCGTAATTGAATGACTCTTATTCTTGTTTATGATGACCTGTTTGCTACATCGAGAAGAACATGTTGCCCGAAATCCTTTCCTAAAACTAACAAACCGGGTATAATCACCACACAATTCACATTTCCCCTTTTCTGCCATCTCATGGAATACCATATATAGCTCCATTGGTGTGGATTCTATTCCAAACCGCTTCATATTCACAGGGCTAAGTCTACCATCAACTGTTAGTAAATTATCATCAATGAACTTCTTAGTTAATATGCAATTCATCGCTTTCAACAAGATCACTGGCTTTCACATACCCATTATTCTTAGTATATACCATATGATCGCCAGTACAGACTAGTCGTTGTCCAGTAGCCTCATCCTCAATTTCAAAAACGTCCGCCAATTTATGTGTTTGCGCAAATGCCGTTATTTGTCGATACTCATCTTCTTCATTGGTTATATTATAACTTAATACTTCAATATTATTATATTCCTGTTCTGTTATGTTATCCAACTGATCAATTCGAATTGTCTCATTAACGATATTATTGAGTGCATTGGTATACCGTACAGAAATCATTGTGTCTCCTGCCACACACAAATTAGTTTGGGTAATTCGTTCCTTAAACATCCCCTGTTTATTAATATTATCAATAAAATGAATGTATATTCTTCCAGTTCCCACTCTCTCTTTAACGAGTTTATCAAATATCTCTTTTGCTGGCAATACTTCTTTTCGAATTCCACGCTTTTTCTCATACATCACATACGCTTCATCAAACTTATCTGTATCACCATAGAATTCAAATAGATCTGGAACTTCTTCCGCACTAAACAGGGTAAAGTTTTCCTTTTTTAAGACACGATCAATAAAAATAGATGTCAAACCAATACTATAATCAATAAACCTTGCCCTGGTGGTATTACTCCCTTGGTTATTTTTGTACTCCAGAATGTCCATGATTTCAAAGTTAAATATAGGATAATTGACTACAGTAGCACCCGATCGTAATGCATTCTGTGTAAATTGTTTTGATGTCGCTTCGATTGATTTCAGTATAGGCAATGCACCAGTATGTTTTACTGTATTATTTTTTACGGGTGCAAGAATAGAACGCACATTCCCCATATCAATACCAATTCCAGCGCGTTGTGAAGTCATCAGTGATAATGCATACTCTGTGCTAAGAATACTCTCAGTAGAGTCTCCCATCTTGATCTTACAACAGGAACTAAACATTTTTAATTGAGTTCTTACACCAGAAATGATTGGAGTTGGTAATGAAATTTCATCATTTTTTAATGCAGTATAGAACTCTATAATAAGTTTTCTTCTATTTTTCTCGGTTGCAAAAATGACCATTGGAATTATCATGAATGTTTCTTGTGGCATCTCCAATAGAATATCAGTTTTGGAATCTTTAATTAAATATTTTGATTCCATTTGAACAATTGATGCATATCCACGATTAAAATTATTATCATAATCTAAGAAATCACCAAAATCACTTATTTCGGCTTCTGTATAATTCTCTAGTAATTCTGGGCTATACAATCCAGAATTAACATTCTTTGTAATATATTCTAAAAATGGTGGTATTTTTCCACTTCCCCCATATACTTGCCTGCGCATATCAGTTACTAATAATCGACCAGCAAAGATATCATAATCTGGGGTATCCACGGAGATCATTTCTGCGGCTGATTTAATCAAGGTGTGCTGAATATCAACTGTCTTGATTTTATTGACAATCTTAATTTCTGCTTTGATTGCTGTGTCAGAAACCGACACATTTAATCCATCGGAACACCACTCCAACATCCTATGGATTTTGTCATAATTTAATAACTCAAGACTTCCATCACGCTTTTTTACATAAATTTCATTAACTGTTGTCATCGATCACCTTCATTATTAGATTGTCCTATATTTACCATTCTAACAGAAACGCCACCGTTTTTCAAGTTATAAAAATTATAAATAACTCACTGAATAGCTAATTGACCCATTTACACCATTATTCGTTGATGTATAGTTTACGGTAACACTATTGGCAGTTTGGGTTGCAGTTAATGCGATACCAGTCGGTGAGTTTTCCCACCCATCATCAACGAACATCATATCACCTGATCCAGTTAATCCAGCAGTAATTTTTAATGTGCCCGACTTAACCGCATTACCACGGGTTATTAAATAATCAACCTTAAACGACTTTGAATTCAAGAATGAAATAGTCATCAACTGATTAGAGGAATTATCATTCAATTGGTAACTTTTCCCGTTCTCACGGTAATATGTGCCTATTTGCATCGGATGGGCTAAATCGGATGGGTTATAATCAGAGGTGCCATAATTTACATTAGTTCTTGGATGTGATCTGCTATCCAAATCAGGTCGTTGAAACATATCACCATAACTAATATTATCATAATCATTAAAATCAACAATTGAGGCACTTGGATTACCAATATCTTGGAATCCATTGGCAATATCATAGAATATATTAAATGCACTAATATTTAATTTACAATCACCAACTTCTACCCCTTGTGCGAATATATTATCAAACATATTTTGCACAATCCTAACGCCAGTAGGTCCACCATTTACTGGCGTTATACCTAATGCGACACCTTTGTATAAAGTATCAAATTTGGAGTTAGATATAGTTATTCCACGGCAAGCATCATTAATGTGAATCCCGTATGTGCAATTGGTGATCGTACATTTATCTAATGTGATAAGATTGGATATAATGGCATTTGTGCTTTTTACACGCACCGCAGCAATATTATCAGTTGCATGGTTTAAATCAGTGATTGCTAAGTTACCTTTAAGGGTTACGCTATCAAAATAACTCTCAGTGACATCTTCAAAATACACCAAATCTATATTAACTAACGATTCGATAGTTAAACTACTAATTTCAATGTTCCTCGGTGCTATTGAATTATTATTGCCTATATTAGCATCTACTTGGTGTTTGCTATCAGAGGTTCTTAATACGCAATCTACTGTATCTGCACCACTGTATCTGATAACTGTGCTATTCATACCTTCCCCCCATATTTTAGCATACGGTGGGATTTTAATGGTATCGGTGACTTTATAGACACCTGCTGGAAAATACAAACTACGTCTTGTCTCTGGGTTTACTTCCCTGCAAAACAGTTGGAAAAATGCACGATTAATAGCATTGGTATCATCGGCTTCACCATCACCAATCGCACCGAAGTCTTTAATACTAACGATATCATCAAACTTTGTTTGCATTGTCCTAGTAACAGGACTAGTAGTGGTAGCCCCAGTTCGCGCTACATATCCAGCTGATTCACCCTTAAAGGTATATGTTTTAGCTAATGCTAATATATCACTAAATTCAGTTAGCACCTGTGTATTGCCTAATGCTGGTGCACCATCCTCTAGTTTTCCATTACCGATATACAATCTTCGTTCATCTAATGCCCAACCCAATTCTGCACCAGATAGTTGTGGTAAATCTGTGTCCAATCCGTTGCGATGTGTAATCTTTGATATTTGTGTAATTGCCATATTGTTTTAATCCGTGTTATTTAAGTATTTATACTATTTCACGATGGGTTATTCACATAATATTCTTCAACCCTCTGCCACCAAATCTTCCTACACTTATCGAATTCTTTACTCTCCACTACCCATTCTTGATACTGGGGGTTCACATACACCCCTGGTGATGGATTATCAGGTTTTACACACATAATAATTACACCTCTATTAATATTAGTCTTGTATAATTCATTATGTGCTTCTGCATATGCGGTTAGTTGGATTTTATAATCGGCAACTCTGCTATCTGTTTTAGGTTTATTGGATTGTTTAAAATCCATAATAGCCGGGATACCTTTGTGTTCCCCTACTAGATCGGTTGCACCTGCATAGATATTTGGATAATACAAATCCACTTCCGCACCCCAATATTCGGTAATGTCTCCTAACCCCTTGTCTATAATTTCGGCAGCCATTATATGTGCTTCCTTGGCATAAGGGTTAGTGTGTTTCCTGCTGTATTGTTCATAGCGCCGCTTACGTTGGTTAGTTAGGTTGCTTGAGTTCCATCAAACACAACTATCATGCTGTCATGCATACCAGCCTTGTTTTTAACAAGCTCACCGAAGGTATTAACCCCCTCAAACTTAACCCGGCCTCGTAAAAACCTAATATCATCGGCATTAGGCAGCACAACATCATGAAATAGCTTAGTACTGGTGCTTACAGGCAGTAGCATCACGCACAGCCTGCCCTCCTTTTTAAACTCAACAGCCCTAGCCACAAACGCCTCTTTCAGCTTTCTGCTGTATGGCGGGTTTATGAAATTACGCAACCCCCAGTCAATTAATAGGCCGTCTTTGTCGGGAGTAATCTCCCCAGCATTTAACGGGCATGGGTCAAAATCAAAACCGAATTCGGCATTAAGCTCACTATATAGCGAATCGGGTGTTTTCCAGTTATCGCTATGGTTCAGGCTTCTGTCTTTCATGTCTGCTTATCCTTTCAATTTCTTTCATTCTCTCAAGGCAATCGCCCTTCATTAATCTTGTTGTCATATCCTTATCTCTCTTTAGCTTCAGCCTAACTACACGTCAAATCGGACGCTGAAGGGTTAGAACCTGCTTTCTTAATTTCACCATTTAATACATAACCTTCAAGATAGTTATGCATTCTGGTGCCACGATTGGCAGCTTCGTTGCATATAGCATCAGCTTTTGCTTTGCCTACTGCTTTTCGCCAACCATCCAATGCCTTTTTATCTTTCTCTGGCTTCGTGGTTGATAAGATTGTCGTTACCGATGGTAACTTGCCGCTTGGTGTATCGTACACGTGATCGGCCGTTCTTGAAATTGATTGGTATGGGTATTTATTTTCCGTTATTAATGTCATTTAGACATTATAACATCATTTTGCATAGCAATCAATATATTATTGTCTACGATCCATAGCACGATGTGCCATTTGATCTACCTGCTGTTCTGATTGCTCTGCGTCAGATGGAATGCCCATGCTTTCAGGACCACTTGCTTCTATTTCCGTGGAAAACCGAATTTCACTAGCATCCATATCAGCAATTCCTGGGAATCGTCCCTGTTCAACCATTGTCATCAGCATATCATCATTGATAGATATCCCCATATTACCTACCAACGAAATAAAAGAATCCACTGACATTTTACCACTAACGTTCTTATCATCAGACAATCCAATGATAACCTGGTTAATACTATTG
>Ga0209774_1001201_pt1 | contig 15117 bp, 13 predicted proteins | sample SaaInlV_150m_DNA_2_FD_184648 | JGI IMG/M metagenome (GOLD analysis project Ga0209774, IMG submission 184648) | Marine microbial communities from expanding oxygen minimum zones in the Saanich Inlet - SI037_S2LV_150m_DNA (SPAdes) (version 2) | ecosystem: Environmental > Aquatic > Marine >... | reverse complement strand
AAATTCACTGACTGCAGAGGAAAATTTACCTATCTTAACGGAAAAACATCCCTCCAAATGTCTAAAAAACCAGGAATTAAACCACCAACCTTCTTCTAAAAAAACGCGCCCGTTTTTGAACGCTGCCTAATACTACTCTGCGACCCCGACCGGGATCGAACCGGTGATCTTCTCCGTGACAGGGAGACATGTTAACCACTACACCACGGGGCCTGCTTAATGTTAAGAGATGCTATTCTACCCATTTTACCATTACTTTTCTAGAGTAATTTGCTATCATAGCTTAAAGCAAGATTTTATTTAGAAAGGAAATCATGTACATTCCATTTATCATTGTCGCCGCTGTCATTATTATTTACGTCATCTCTATCTACAATGACCTCCAGAAACTCAAAACCCAAATCGTGGCTAGCATCCAGGAAATCGGCAATCAGCTCAAGAGACAAGCCTCATTAATTCCTAACCTCCAAGCCACTGTCAAAGGCTATCTCAAGCATGAAAGCTCAATCTTCAAGATGCTAACCGATGCCAGAAAAGCCGCTGAGAAAGCAGAACAAACTGGCTCCAGCAAAGATATTGATGATGCCATTACTCAGATACAACAGGCTGTCCCCAAACTTACCATTGCTGTCGAAGACAATCCAGAAATGAAAGCTGACAAATCAGTCGCTAAGTTTATGAATGAATTAACCGACACCGCTGACAAGCTCATGTATGCCCGTCGCAGCGTCATCGACCTAAGTCAGACATATAATCAAAAATTAGTCATCTTCCCTTCAAATATGATTGCTAATATGTTCGGTTTCAAACCAGAAAAAGGTCTAGCAACTGCATTAACTGGCTCTCATGTGGAAGTTTCCACAGCTGAAACCAAGGATGTAAAAGTAGAGTTCTAATGACTCATTATCAGGCCGTCGCTCAAAACAAGCGCCGCTCATCATTAATTATTGTTTTATTTATCGCCTTTATTAGTGGCGCCAGCTATATCATGGCAGAAGGCATGGGCTATAGCCTGAGCATAGTGGGTTGGGCACTGGTTGTTTCTGGTCTAATTTCATTTTTCTCATATTGGTATTCAGACAAAATAATTCTTGGTATTTCTGGTGCTCGTGAAGCCAAACGAGATGAGTTCTTTGATTTCTACACTGTGGCTGAAAATATTGCCATGAGCCAACGAATGCCCAAACCCAGACTCTATGTCATCAAAGACACAGCTATGAATGCTTTTGCAACTGGTCGTGATCCAGAACACGCTGTGGTTTGTGCCACCACTGGTCTACTGAAGCGTTTAAATAGATCAGAGATAGAAGGTGTAGTAGCTCATGAGCTTTCGCATGTCAAAAACTATGATATTCGCCTGATGTCGATCGTAACTATTCTAGTTGGCTTGGTAGCTCTATTGTCTGACTGGTTTTTACGAATGACTCGCTGGGGTGGAGGACGGAAAAAGAGCAATGATGGAGATAGTCAAATTCAAATGATTCTATTTGTAGTCGGTCTAGTTTTAGCTATTCTTTCACCGTTAATTGCTCAATTAATTCAGCTAGCTATCTCACGCCGCAGGGAGTTCTTAGCCGATATTTCTGGAGTCGCTATGACTAAAAATCCTGAGGGCTTAATCAAAGCTTTAGAGAAGATTAGCCAAGATAAAGAGCCTTTAGAAGCAGCTAATAAAGCTACCGCTCATCTTTACATTAGTAATCCATTAAAAAATACTCATGGTGGAGTTGGCATGTTTGCTAAAATGTTTAGAACACATCCACCACTAAAAGAAAGAGTTTCTGCCCTGAAACAATTATAAGTAATCTGATAAAATCAGAACAAGAAACAGGGTATGGGGAAACTATTTAGCCTTGAAAGAGCAGAGGAAGTATTTGGGTTTGCTGGTTATAGTCTAGATAGAGCTGTTGAAGTACAAAGAAGTGGTGATGATCAAGCTATACTAGAACTACACAATGCATTGGTTATTGCCGGCGAGGAAGCAGTCAGACGACAGGACATTGCTGCTCTTGAATATATGGCAATAATAATATTTAGCCTGCTGGAATAAATAAAAATGAAACAAACAGTCAGTAAACAACTAGTCAAACACATTGCTCAGCTGGCGAATATTGAGCTAGATGACAACAGAGTAGACTTATACCAGAGTCAATTAAGCATGATTATGGATCATTTTGATGATCTAAAATCACTCTCATTTGATGATGTGCCCGAGACTTCTCGAATAGTTGAAGAAGAAAATGTCTGGCGAGAAGATGATGTTGATGAATCTTTTACCCAAGAAGAAGCTCTTTCAAACTCAAAAAAAACCCATGATGGTTATTTTATGGTTCCATATTTACTAACTCAAAAAGATTAAAATGCTTTTAGATAAATCAATTTCACAACTAGCCAAACTGTTAAGAAGTAAAAAAGTCTCCTCAGTAGATCTAGTGACCGAGGCCTACGACAGAATTGCCGATCTTAATCCACAACTCAATAGTTTTATCTCTTTAAGAGACAAAGAAGAAGTTATTAAGGAAGCAAAAAAAGCTGACGAAGGCATTGATCAAGCAACTAGCCTTCTTCATGGAATTCCCTATTCCCTAAAAGATGCTTATGTTAATAAAGAAACCCAGACCACCTGTGGTAGTCAAGTTTTAGATGGATTCAACTCCCCATATGAAGCAACTGTTCAAAAAAAACTAAAAGACAGTGGTGCTATTTTGATTGGTAAAAATAACCTTGATGCCTGGGGACATGGCGGTTCAACAGAGAATACAGATTATAAAGTCGGTAAAAATCCATGGGATATAACTCGTATCCCCGGTGGATCGTCCGGTGGATCTGCAGCTGCTATTTCTAGCAGAATGATTAGTTTTTCTATTGGAGAAGATACTGGTGGTTCAATTAGAAATCCCAGTAGCATGTGTAATACTTCTGGATTAAAAGTTTCCTATGGGAGAGTTTCCAGATATGGCACGATTTCTTACGCGTCATCTTTAGATAGTGTCGGCCCCATGGCTAAATCAGTCGAAGATCTAGCTTTAGTTTTGAAAAATATAATTGGCAAAGACAAACTTGATGCCACTAGTTCAAATAACAATGACACTGACTACTTAACAGATTTAAATAAAAAAGTTTCTAAAACAATTGGCCTCCCCAAAGAGTTCTTTGATGAAGGTTTGGACCCTAAGGTTAAAGAGATAATTCTCAAAGCAGTCAAAAAATATGAAGATGCTGGCCATAAAGTCGTTGAAGTCAGTATTCCACTTATAAAATATGGTGTCTCTATTTACTACCTAACAGGTCTAAGTGAGACCAGCTCTAACATGGCTAGATATGATGGTGTTCGTTATGGTCATAGCAGACAGTTGCTTTCTGATGAAACAAAGAGAAGGATTATGCTGGGTAGCTATGCATTATCAGCAGGATATGCTGATGAACTCTACAAAAAAGCTCAGCAAGCTAGAACTAAATTAATTGAAGAATTCACTAAAGCCTTTAAAGAATGTGATGTTTTATTAGCTCCAGTTACGCCTAGTATTCCAGCCAAAATTGGAGAACTGATCAATGATCCACTTAAAAGTTTCTTGGAAGACCTTTATACAGGACCGATTAATGTCGCTGGTCTAACCAGCTTGTCCATTCCTGCTGGATTTACCCAAGACAAACTTCCAGTTGGAATGCAGTTAATCGGCAAGAGATTTCACGAAGCAGAGTTATTACAATTAGGACATGCCTATCAACAATTAACAAACTGGCATTTAGAGAAACCATCAATAATACAATGACTGATTCACCCAAAAACTACCAGCTAATTTGCGGTCTTGAAGTTCATGCCGAGCTAAAAACTAAATCTAAAATGTTCTGTGGTTGTAAAAATGATCCTTTTCATGCTCCTAAACCCAACCTCTATACTTGCCCTACCTGCTTGGGCATGCCAGGTGGATTACCAGTTCCAAATAAAAAAGCTATTGAATGGACTATTAAGCTTGGATTAGCTCTTAACTGTAAAATAAACTTGTTTTCTAAATTTGACCGCAAGCATTATTTTTATCCGGACTTGCCTAAAGGCTATCAAATCAGCCAATACGATATTCCTTTCTGCTATGACGGCTACATGGACACATCAGAGGGTAGAGTAGGTATTACTCGTATCCACCTTGAGGAAGATACTGGTAAACTACTTCACAAAACCATCAAAAATGAAAAAGTCAGTCTAGTTGATTTTAATCGTGGTGGTGTCCCTTTAGTCGAAGTAGTCACCGAACCAGACATTAAAACTGCAGCTCAGGCTGCTGAATATGGTCGCAAGCTGCGAAAAATTATTCGCTACTTAGACATCGGCAACTGTGACATGCAAAAAGGTGGAATGCGGCTAGAGGCCAACATTTCTCTAAATGAAACTAGTGATTTGCCAGAATATAAAGTGGAAGTTAAGAATATTAACTCATTTAAATACATGGAGCAAGCGATTAATTATGAGATGAAACGCCAAGCTGTTTTATTAAATGATGACAAAATTCCCACTCAAGAAACTCGAGGTTGGGATGCCAACAAGCAAGTTACTTTTTCTCAGCGCACTAAAGAATCTGCTGAAGATTATCGCTACTTTCCAGATCCAGATATCCCTCCACTTCAATTCACTAAAGAGCAAATAGAGTCGTGGAAAAAAGATTTACCATCCCTTCCTGAGCAGGTAATTAGTGACTGGAAAGAAGAGTTCAATATTGAAGAAAGATACTCTCAGTTATTGATTGATAATGTTCAAGCTAAAGCCTTATTAGGTTCAATTTTCGCAGCCGCTCAAAAAGAAAATGTTAAGCCAAATGATATTGCTAAAGAAATTATTAATAAAAACATTAGATTTGATAAAGATTCAAAGTCACAAGAAGTTATTGCTGCCTATCAACAACTTCATCAGACAGATGACCTTGACTCAAGTGTCTTAACAAAAACTATTGGTCAAGTTTTAGCAGCTAACCAAGATGCGGTCACAAAATACCAAGCTGGAAAAACTCAAGTGATTGGCTTTTTACTCGGACAAGTAGCCCAAAAATTACCCCAAAAACTAGACATGAGTCTAGTTAGGTCGGAGTTGCTAAAAGCTCTAGAAAACTAACCTGTTATAGTATCGATATGGCTGACTTCGTACATCTCCACGTTCATACTGAATACTCCATGTTGGATGGATTGGGCAAAATCCCCAATCTAATTGAAAAAACCCTCAAAAATAACCAAAAATCACTCGCAATTACCGATCATGGCGGCATGTATGGAGCAGTAAGCTTTTACAACAGCTGTAAAAAAGCTGGTATTAAACCCATCATTGGAGTTGAGGTTTACATGGCCAAAGACTCTCGCTTTGACAAACAATCTCGCATGGGCAGCGATCAATCCCACCTAGTTTTACTGGCCATGAATCACAGAGGATATGTAAATTTAATGCACTTGGTTTCTGCTGCTAACTTGGAAGGATTTTCTTATAAACCTCGAATTGATTTTGAGCTGCTCAAAAAATACAGCTCAGACATTATTGTCACCAGCGCTTGTGCGAGTAGCATTTTTAACCGTCTCATCAGAGATGGAAAAGATGATGAGGCGATAGAGTGGTTTAAAAAATTCAAAGACCTCTTTGGCGATCGATTTTACATTGAGCTCCAAAGACATCAAATAGATTTTATGGAAGAGATGAATAACAAACTCATCTCCATCTCAAGAGAGCTGGATATTCCTTTAGTAGCTACCAACGATGTGCACTATATCAATGCTAACGAAGCTCACGCTCAAGATGCGCTCATCTGTGTTCAAACTCGTAAACTTATTAGTGATAAAAAGCGAATGAGCATGCTCGGCAGCCAAACCTTTTACCTTAAATCCAATGAGGAAATGACTGAGCTATTTCATGATTATCCAGAGGCAATCGAGAACACAGTCAAGATTGCAGAACGATGTAATGTGGAAATACCCACTGGTCAATTAATTTTCCCTGATTATCCAATTCCTGAGGGAAAAACTACGGAAGAGTTTTTGAAAGAAATGACTTTAAAAGGCTTGAAGAATAGATTTGATGAAATTACCCAAGAACATTTGGATAGAGTGGACTATGAGCTTGATATCATCACCGGCAAAGGCTACTCAACTTATTTTTTGATTACTCAAGATTTTGTTAACTGGGCTAAAGCGCAGGGTATTGCAGTTGGACCAGGTAGAGGTAGTGCTGCTGGCTCACTAGTTTCCTATGCCATTGGAATTACCGATATTGATCCAATTATCCACGGCCTTCCCTTTGAACGCTTCTTAAATCCAGAAAGGCCTACTCCTCCAGATATTGATATCGATTTTGCCGATGATCGCCGAGATGAAGTTATCAAATATGCTGCTGACACCTATGGTCATGATCATGTGGCCCAGGTGATTACTTTCGGGCGAATGGAGGCCAGAGTTTCGATTCGTGATATCGGTAGAGTTTTAGGAATGCCTTACGAAGATCCTGATAAAATCTCCAAGCTCATCCCCAATCATCCAGGAACTAAAACATCTTTGGACACTGCGGTTAGAACAGTCCCTGAGTTAGCTGCTTACTACCAGCAACCTAAATTCAAAAAACTAATTGACATGGCCAAACAAGTTGAGGGAGTAATCCGTCACAGCAGCGTCCATGCTGCTGCCGTTATTATTGCCGATAAGCCACTCATGGAGTACACCCCCATTCAAAGAGAAAGTAAAACTGGCAAAACAGTCACTCAATATGATATGTATGTTTTAGATTGCAATATCTCTGATGATGCGATTGGTTTGCTTAAATTTGATTTCTTAGGACTCCGTAATTTATCAACTATCCAGATGGCAGTTCAATTAATTAAAGAAAATAAAAAAGTTGAAATTAACCTTAGTAAATTACCTATTGATGATAAAAAAACATTTGATTTAATTTCTAGCGGTGAAACAACTGGTATTTTCCAACTTGAATCATCTGGCATGAGGCGAGTCGCTCGCACTTTAAAACCAAGTCAATTCTCAGATGTTACTGCCATGGTCGCCCTTTATCGCCCAGGTCCAATGGAGCTGATCCCACAGTTTATCGAAGGGAAGCATAATCCAGATAAAATTATTTACCCTCATGAATCCTTAAAACCAATTCTTGAAGAAACATATGGCGTCATGGTTTACCAAGAGCAGATCTTGCAAATGGCCCATCACATGGCTGGCTATACTCTTGGAGAAGCCGATATCCTTAGAAGAGCCATTGGTAAGAAAAAGAAAAAACTCCTTGATGAAAATAAAAAGCGTTTTATCAGGCAATCAGTTGAAAATAAATACACTCAACAGGTGGCTGAAAAAGTATGGGGATTCATCGAGGCTTTTGCCAACTATGGTTTTAACAAGGCGCATGCTGCCAGTTATGCCATGATTGCCTACCAAACCGCTTATTTAAAGGCTAACTATCCAGTAGAGTACATGGCTGCTCTAATGAGCATTGAATCTGCTTCTCACGGGATGAACCGCGACATTAAAGTAGCTCAAGCAATCGAAGCCAGCAAAAAGATGGGTATTAATGTTTTGCCACCAAATATAAATAAGTCTGGTGCCAACTTTACTATTGAAGAGCGTGATGGCTCACTACAAGACTTAGCAATTCGCTTTGGATTTAACGCTATCAAGCATGTTGGTCAGGCTGCCATTGAAAACATCCTAGATACAAGAGATGCGAATAAAGGCAATTTCTCTTCATTAACTCAGTTTATTCAAGAGTCAGAGGGTCGTAAAGTTAACAAAAAAACTATTGAAGTTCTAATTCAAGTCGGAGCCATGGATGAGTTTGGTACTCGCGCTAGTATGCTGACCAATATCGATCAAATCAAAGACAGGGCTACTCAATTTCAATCTGATGTTGATGGTCAAGACAACTTGTTTGCTGATGTTGGTGAAAATATTGAAACTCTGAAAGATACTTTTCCGCATCTGCCCGAATACCCTCAGCAGGAGCTCCTCTCATTTGAAAAAAAATACCTTGGTCTCTATTTGACCCAACATCCACTCGCAAACTCCCTCAAAGCAGTTAATCAGCAGGCCAACCAACGCATCGATGACGTCGATCTCTCAATTCATGCTGGTCAAACTTTTATCTTTGGTGGAATTGTGACTCGATATAGAAAAGTAAGAACTAAAAAATCAAATAAGGAAATGGCTTTTGGTAATTTGGAAGATGAAACAGGAACTGCAGAATTTGTAGTTTTTCCCAGAACATTTGATCAATATGGTCAAGACTTGGCAGAAGATAGCGTCATTCTCATCAAGTCTAAGGTAGACGACCAAGATGGTGAAATGAAGTTAATTGTCGAAAAAGTTATCAACCCCACTAAGCTAAGTGTCCAACATGCTGAATCTAGTGGAGCTCATGAAATATTTATTCCTCGAAAAACAGACAAATCAATCTTAAAAGAGCTAGGAGTACTCCTCAAAAAGCATCCTGGAGACAAGCAGGTGGTGGTCTTAATTCCCAATGGAGAACAACCTAAGAAGATGTTATTGCCATATGGAGTAAAGTGGAGTTCTGATCTGGAAAAACAAATTCAGGATTTACTTAATCGTTGAAGTAGCCTAAACTACATTCCCATGAGCTTCCATGGGATTTTACCTAATAAAAAAACTGCTAATAAAACCAAATATATCTTTGTTTCTGGTGGGGTACTGTCTGGATTAGGTAAGGGAGTCACTGCCGCCTCTTTGGGAGTACTCCTCCAAGCCCACGGCTACAAAGTTAGTATCATCAAATGTGAAAATTATCTCAATTTAGACTCAGGAAACATTAATCCCATCGAGCATGGTGATGTCTTTTTATGTGAAGATGGCCTAGAAGCAGATCTTGACCTAGGCACTTATGAAAGATTTTTGGGAGAAGAAGTTGGTTCTAAAAACTTTACCACCATGGGTCAAATTTATTCTAGCGTCATCGAGAAAACTAAAGACCTTCAGTTTAATGGGGCCACCGTTGATGCCATCCCCTATGTCCCAGAAGAAGTCATTCGTCGTATTAAAACAGTTGGTGAAGATGCTGATATTGTTTTAGTCGAGCTGGGGGGGACTGCTGGTGAATATCAAAATGTAATTTACTATGAAGCTTACCGGATCCTGCACCAACGCCAACCTCTAGACACAATTCACATCCACCTTACCTATCTTCCTCGTCCAGATCATCTCAAAGAGCTAAAGTCTAAACCAACTCAAATGTCAGTTAAAGCAATTAACGCAATGGGTATTCAACCCGATTTCATTGTTGGCAGAGCAGTTCATGAAATAGATGAGAAGCGCCGAGAAAAAATTTCTTACTACTGCAATATCGATAAAGAAGATGTCATCTCAAACCCAGATTGCAAAACTATTTACGAAATTCCGCTCATTTTCTTAAAACAAAAACTAGATCGAAAGGTTTTAGCTAAACTAAACTTACCAGCTAAAAAAATTAATCTTAATCCATGGAAAAACTTAGTTAAAATTGTTCAGGAAAAAAATACTCATCCAACTAAAATCGCGATTGTCGCCAAATATATCTCGACTGGAGATTATGAGCTAGAAGATTCCTACAAATCTTTAATTGAGTCGCTTCAGCATGCTAGTTGGAATCAAGATGCCAGCTTAGAAATTGTTTTTGTTAATGCTGAGAAATTGGGAAGGGGAAAATCTGCAGAGCTTAAAAAGCTCAAGACTGCTGATGGCATTGTGGTTCCTATTGGTTGGGGAGAACGAGGTGTAGAAGGAAAAATAGATGCTATTACTTATGCTAGAAAAAACAAAGTCCCTTACTTAGGTCTTTGCTACGGCATGCAACTGGCTTCAATTGAGTTTGCTCGAAACGTAGTTGGTCTGAAAGATGCTCATACCACTGAGGTTGATCCCAATACTCCACATCCAATCGTTCACGACATTCCTTTTGATGAAAAATACCAACGCATCAAGGGTGATGGCGCTAGCATGAGGCTGGGAGCTTATGATTGTGTCCTCAAGCCAGGTACGTTGGCTCATAGTATTTATAAAAAGCATAAAGCTTTCAAAGATCTCAAGAAAAACCTGATCTCGGAAAGACATCGTCATAGATTTGAGTTTAACAATGACTATCGTCAGCAATTAGAAGAAAAGGGGTTTGTTATCTCTGGAACTTCTCCAGATGATTTCTTTGTTGAGGTCATTGAATTGCCTAAGAAGATCCATCCATTCTTTATCGCTACTCAAGCTCACCCAGAGTATAAGTCTCGACCTTTAAGCCCACACCCACTCTTCATTGAGTTTATGAAGGCAACTTTAGCTAAATAAAAATGAAGTTGTTTTATTAGCTAATCTCAAGTAGAATACTATTCTCCTATTGTTTAGGATAAAGGATATATGGCACAACATTTTAAATACAAAGATCAAAGTATAAGCGTCGGAGACACTATCCGCGTCCATCAAGAGATTGTGGAAAATGATAAGAAAAGAATTCAGATTTTTGAGGGCATCGTGATTGCAATTAAGAATCGTCAAACGAATAGATCTTTTACTGTCAGAAAGATTGCTGCTAGTAGCGTTGGGGTAGAGAAGATCTTCCCAGCTCATCTCCCTTCAATTAAAAAGATTGAGATTAAACGACAGGGACAAGCTAGACGTAGCAAGCTATACTATTTACGTGATCGTATCGGCAAACAAGCCACCCGTGTTAAAGAGAAGGCTCTTAAGCCAGAAGCAACAAAGTAAACACAATTTTTCTTTAGGTCAATCTGGTGAAGATGAGGCTGTAATTTTCTTGGAAAAAGAGGGTTATCAGGTTTTGGATAGAAATGTCCGCTATGGAACTAAGGAGATTGATGTTATTGCGCTGGATAAAGAGATTAATGAGTTGGTGTTTATAGAGGTCAAGACTAGGAAGAAAGACTATTTTGGTGATCCTAGCAAGGCTGTTGATAAGCGTAAACTCAGATCGATGCAGTATGTGGGAGCTATTTATAGAAGGATTAAGAAGTTGGATCTGGATTATCGGTTTGACACTATTACGATAGTATCTGGTAGAATACGTCATTACCGGAATATTTCTTGGTAAAAGTACTTTAAAAAGGCCCCATCGTCTAGTGGTTAGGACACCAGGTTTTCATCCTGGTAACCGGAGTTCGATTCTCCGTGGGGTCACAACGTAAAAAAGACCTATTAATAGGTCTTTTTTTATGTTTTAATCCCATGAAAAGAAGAGATCTCTTTGAGTTCTGCCGCCAAGCGAACCTGAAATTAATTAAGACTAAAACAAACGAAGCGCGTGGCTAATACTTGAAAGGTGGATTCTCCGTGGGCTCACATTTTTCCAATCCTTCAAACTGCAGTATGTTATGGCACAATTATTGGCGCGATTATGGCACGATTATGTGATACAATAATACTATGTTTAAACCAAAATTTACAATAACTCCTAAAATAAATAATAAAATTGCTGAAATTGAAAAACTAAAAACAATTTTTGATCAAGCAACTATTATTCCTGAACTGGCAATTGAACTGAGATTTCGAGCAACAGTAGAATCAGTTCATAGCTCAACTTCAATAGAAGGCAATCCATTAAATCAGCTAGAAGTAAAAAAAGTACTAGAAGGTTCAAATATATCAGCACCAGACTATGCTATTCAAGAAATCCTTAACTATAAAAATGCTCTTAATTTGATCAATCGAGAAAAAGTCACTCAGAATATTCTAGACTCAAATAAAATTCTCAAACTACATAATATATTAATGAAAGATCTTTTACCTTCTAATAAGGTTGGGAGCTATAGACTAGGAGATGTATATATAGTTGATGAAATAAACAGCAAAGAAGTTGTTCAATACGTTGGACCACAAGCCATTGTTTTAGAGAAGTTAGTCTCAAGTTTTACTAGGTGGACTGAAATACAAAGAAAAGAGAGAGAACTTCACCCAGCACTACTTGCAGGAATCATTCATTTTATTTTTGTTTCAATACATCCATTTTCTGATGGAAATGGTAGAACAACCAGACTATTAACACATCAATTCTTAAAATCGTCTTCTTATGATTTCAATGATTCTTTGTCTCTAGATTCTTTCTACTTACAAAATAAAGAAAGATACTATCAAGCCTTAAGTAGAGGCAAGACATTTGAAGATCGTATGTTTGCAGATATAACTCCTTTTTTAGATTTTTTTGTAGAAGGATTCTTGCAATCAGTTAAAACGCTCACTAAATATGTTCAAATAGGTGATGTCCTTGATGAGAACAATAAACCAATTAGACTGAATCAAAAAGAACTATTAATTCTAGATTATGTATATCAATTTAAATCAATAAGTATTAAAGAAGCCATCGTAGTTACACAAGCTACAAAAAGAACAACTCAAAGAAGATTAAGTAAATTAGTTGAAAACAAAATTATGAGAATTGAAGGTAGGGGTCCATCAACTACCTACAAACTAATTAATTAATAACTCAGTTTTCTTAAATATATAGGCAAATTACATTTTAATATAATTTCCTATAATATTATTTAAATCAAGGAAAACGCTTAATCCGCTTGCTTCTTAGCTCGCACCTTACGATCTAAAATCTTTTTTCTAATTCGCAAGCTTTTTGGAGTTAATTCCAACAACTCATCTTCTTCTATAAAGTCCAAAGCCTGTTCTAAGCTGAGATCCATTGGTGTATCCAACTGAATTGCCATATCTGCATTAGATCGGAAGTTAGTCAGCTTCTTAGACTTACAAGTGTTCATATCAACATCGTCAACAGTCTTAGCCAAGCCAATTAACATTCCTTCATAAACCTTCTCACCAGCCCCAATTAAAGGAATTCCTCTTTCTTGGACACTAGTCAAAGCATAAGCCGTTGACTGTCCAGACTCAGTCGCCACTAAAACACCGTTTCTCAACTTCTTCATTTTACTGTTGCTTACGGGGAAGTAACCTAAAAAACGAGGTTCAAACATGCCATTACCTCTAGTTTTACTCAAAATAGAAGATCTAAAACCAAGCAAATTCTGACTACTGATCTTATATGTAATGTGGGCGATATCCTTTTCATCAGTTCGGCTATCTGTTAGCTCAGCATGACGCTTACCCAACTCTTCAGTCACTACACCCACATACTCCTTCATAATTCTAATCGTTAACTCTTCAAATGGCTCGTGTTTTTGCCCATCAACATCTTGATAAATAACTTGAGGTTTAGAAACTTCCATTTCATAACCTTCACGTCTCATCTCTTCAATTAGGACTGCCAAGTGCAACTCACCTCGACCAGCAATCATAAAGCCTTTACCCATAGTATTTTGTTCAATTTTTAAACCAATATTAGTTTTCTTTTCTCGCATTAGACGATCCTCAAGTTGTCGAACCGTCACAAATTCACCTTCGCGACCAGCAAATGGAGAAGTATTAGGTGCAACATTGATCTTGAGCGTTGGCTCACTAATTTCAATCATTGGTAAGCCACCAGTTTCAGAGGGAGCAACTAAGGTTTGGCCAATTTTAATCTCATCTACGCCAGTAATGGAGATGATATCTCCTGCATAAGCTTCGTTAACTTCAGTCCTCTCAAGACCTTTACTAGTAAATAGATTAGCAACTCTTAATTGACCAACTTTTTCATCACCAGACCAAATATTAAGTGGATCACCTTTTTTAACTGTTCCTTGTAGAACATTGCCAATTGCATAAGTGCCTTTATAAGTATCAAAATCCAGATTGACTACCTGCATTTTAAAACCTAAGGATCTGTCTGCTTTTGGAGCCGGAATAGTATCAACAATTGTTTCAAAAAGAGGTGCTAAATCAGCTTTTTCACTGAAATCCTCTGGCAACTCAAGCCAACTTTTACCAGCAATACCAGAGGCATAAACAACTGGAAAATTTAACTGATCTTCAGTATCTGCTAAGCTCAAGAACAATTCTTCAGTTTCATTTAGAATCTTTTTAGGATCAGCTAATTTTTTATCAATTTTATTAATCACCACAATCATCTTCAAATTGTTTTTAAAAGCTTGTTCTAGAACAAAACGAGTCTGGGGTAGAGGACCCTCTGCAGAGTCCACAATCAGTAAGGCACCGTCAGCCATGTTGATGACACGTTCTACCTCACCACTAAAATCAGCGTGTCCTGGAGTATCGATAATGTTAATTTTACAGTCACCATAAAAAACAGCTGTATTTTTGGCTAAAATAGTAATCCCTTTTTCTCTTTCTAGATCATTGGAATCCAAAATTGCAGACTGAGTCATTTCTGACTGATTATCTCGAAAAAGGTGAGTTTGCTTCAGCATCCCATCGATCAAGGTAGTTTTACCGTGATCAACGTGAGCAATAATAGCAATATTTCTAATATTCATAATTTGTTTCTAACCTTTGAATCATTGTAAACGATCTGGCGAAGGTTTGTATTATATAGGCAAAACTCATAAAAAGAAGGGCTTATATTATAACATCCTATAATATTGACAAATATTCACTTATTTAGTACAATGGAGGATTGATAAATAACCATAGAGCAAATACTGTTCTAGATTTAGTTTTTTATCAAAAAGACCTTTAACAACAAACTTTTATTTTAAAAGCAAGCAGCGTCTTGAGACTAATAATTGGTCTTATGACGTTGCTTGCTTCTAAGCAACCCAAGTTGAAATTAAAAAAAAACATTTGTAGGAGAATGTGAGGAAAATGAAAAAAAGATTACTACTTGTTTTACTGCTGATGGCAACTCTGTTGTCAGCATGCGCCCCCGCTGCTCCGGCGTTTGAAGTTGGAGAAGAACTGACCCTTTCAGAGGGACAGCTTGCCAACCCCAGAAATTGGGGTGGACCATACTGGTTGAATCAGCAACTAGACAACTGCATGCTGCATGATTATGCAGTTGTCATATATGTGAAAACGTCTGACGACGAGTCACATGCGAAGGTTTCTCAGGAAATTCCCAATTTGGGAATCTGTATAGCCTGGGTACCTATCGATGATGTTGCAAAGAAATAAAAATAAAAAGTTTTGGGTTAAGGGAAAATTTGCGTTGGTTTTTTAGTTAGTTTTCATTGATGTTTGGGGTAAATGTGTAATAATTAGCACTTTAAGAGTGCTAAATGGGTATATTTATGAAAAAAAATGGTGTCAGAAATG
>Ga0209774_1001199_pt1 | contig 15209 bp, 8 predicted proteins | sample SaaInlV_150m_DNA_2_FD_184648 | JGI IMG/M metagenome (GOLD analysis project Ga0209774, IMG submission 184648) | Marine microbial communities from expanding oxygen minimum zones in the Saanich Inlet - SI037_S2LV_150m_DNA (SPAdes) (version 2) | ecosystem: Environmental > Aquatic > Marine >... | reverse complement strand
AGGTCTTCACTGTTGATGAAATCAACCCCGTTTCTAGTAATGGTTTCCTGAATGAGTTCACGACCTCGGGGACTCAATCGTCGCCCCACATCAGAACCTCCACCCATGCTTGCAGCACTGGTTTTGAAGGAGATAATACTGGTATCATAGAGGACTTGCTCCATATCCAACCAGGTAAAATCCTCAATGTTAGCACCCCATTGTGAAGCACCTACCGAAGCCAGGATATGGGGTACGACTCCCATTTCCTCAAGGGCACAGACGACGGCTAAATTTCCACCAGGCATGGAACCGGTCAGGGTCACAGCAACTGTATCGTCCTTAGCCACACCTGCGCGAGTGAGATAATCCACCATCATGGCTGCTACGTTGGGATCAAGGACCGAAATTTTAGCATCCAGGTCACCTTCATCAGTGGTGATGTATGTGAACTGACGACCAATCATACCTGTCTCATTGGGATCATTAATATCATCCATAAAGATGGCTGCTTCGCCACGACTGTCTTTTAAGATTTGCATGGCGTTGGCCATACGCTGGGCAGCGGCAATTTTGATATCATAGGCAGGTTGACGGGTTTCTACTGTCAGGGAACTGGCTGTATAAAAAACTACCAGAGAAATGATAGCCATGGCCACCAAAACTTCTACGCGTTGAATGGCTGGCCTAAACATGAATCACCCCACCACTGATTAACATGACAGCCAATTGTACAATGCTGGCGGTAATGAGAATAACGCTTAAGGTTCTCACAACCCCCTGACGATCCATCCAGGATGCGATCAAACCGGGGATGATGTAACCAATGGTATAGAAATCCCAACCCAGAGCCTGAAACTCAACAGCCAGATAATTTCTTGAGATATAGCCAAAGAAGAATCCCAGGAGCAGCGAGAGCACGAGGCGGCGTTTGCCATAGATCAGTAGAAATTGGGATAAGCCCTGGACAATCAGAAAAACGAGAATTGAAATGGTGAAGGTGGCAATAACCCGTAGTGGATCATGGAGATACATAGCGATATAGCCAGGCACGATGATACCACCAGCAGTTACCCCTAGCCATTCCGTCAACCAGAGACTTAGTATGATGCCTAATCCTATGGCAATTTCAATCATTTATGAATCCGATATTTTTTTAATTCATCAAGTATTTGAAAACCACTGCCTACAATATTCCCAATTCCAAAAATGAGAGTATTGCCTTTTTGAGAAAGTAATTTTTTAGCGAATACAGCGGCATCTTCATTCTCTGAGAACTGCTCGACGCTACCGTTTACCTTTGAAAAGTAAGGTTTCTCAAAGCGTTCCATTTTGTCACCACGGACAAAAAGAGAATCTGGCTTGATATCTTTCAGTATTAGTTCCAGCAATTGTGAAGTACGACTCACTCGGTCGGAACGGGTATTTAAAAATGCACAGGTATGTTCGTGGTCAAGACTTGGATGCTCTTTGATCATGTTCCAAATGGTTTTGGTGGACTGTGGATCATTTGCGGCAAAGGCATTCACGAGTGAAAAATGACGACCATCCACTTCCAGATCCCAGATTCGCAGGGCACCGGGGTCAGGTTGAGCTTTACGCATTCCATCAAGCGCTTGCTCTCTAGGAACACCCAGGGATTCACATACGGCGATCGATAGAGCCACATTCTCGGGATGTTCGATATGGTTGAAGCCTATCATATCATCATGGCTAACGCCATGGTCGGTGACGGCATTCACTTCTGTCCCTCGTTTCGCTGCTACTTCTTTGAATATGTCAAGCTTGTCTTGTTCAGCAGTAAAGAGTGTGCCCTTGAAAGGAATGGTATTGGATAAGGACATGGCGATATCTCGGAGGCGATGACCCATTTCTTCAACATGGTCCAGGCGGGCATTTGTAATGACACTGTGAGTTGATTTCACCATATGCTGTTCGGTAATCCATTGATACTGCGGTTGTACAGCCATGCACTCCAAGATAATTGCCCGGGGTCTAAGCTGTGAGAAGTAACGAAGAAATCGAACCTGTTCCCCAATACTGGGCTTCTGTAAGCGATGAATTTTTCGATCTTTTCCTTCTAAATCAAGGATGCGGGGATCTGTGCCGGTGGTCTTCCCCAGTACGGAAAAACCAGCTTCTCTTAGACCGGCGCAAATGAGTCTGGTTACACTGGATTTACCACGAGTCCCATTGACATGAATTCGGATAGGGATACGTTTGAGGGCGCGGACATGAACCCACCACTCTCCAGTGAGTGCGGCGATCACTGTTAAAATCATGATAAACAAAGAAAATACAACAACATCCATAATTTATTTTTTGACCCTGAGCCCCTTCCAACTTCACCCAATTTCGAGGACAAAATATAGTTTTCACACAATGTTTAGTAAGATTGAAAAGGGGGTTTTTCAAGAAGACATAAAAATGTCATTTATGCGTTTCTTTAGATTGCTAACTCAGCCGATCCATGTGCCTGTCGAATTATGACCTTTTCCCGAGGGATACTACCCTTCGACGGGCTCAGGGTGACGATATCTAGTAAGTATCATTTCACCTCAAAATACTAAGTCGCTGCACCTCTGTCATTGTTGGAGTCACCAAGCGGACCAAATAGATCCCCGTAGGCAATTCTATACCATTGCCATTGGTTCCTGCCCATTGAATTTCATGACTTCCTTGGGCAAAATCAGCATTTACCAGCGTCATGATAAATTTGCCCTGAATATCAAAGACCTCCAGAGTGGCCTGGCTGGAGTCAAACATATGGAAAGTGATCATGGTACCTGCGTTAAATGGATTGGGATAGACCTTGATCAACTCAGGAGTTATGGGGTGCGGGTGTTCGACCACAGATACCCATGGATCAGAGGTATGGCTACCTGGGTTCCCGGGACTCCCATTTGCTGGAGAATCTGTTCCCAGGTTGGTGATCGTCCACTCATCAACTGAGTAGCTGGCACCACCATTCAAAATACTGGGTAGTCTTTGTGCAAAACTATTCTCATACCAGGTCGTGCTTACTCCAGCCAAGCCAAATGCATCTATGTAATGACCGCTTGACGTATGGAGTTGGTAGACATCGTTTCCATTGCCATTAATAGCGCTGGATACCTGGTTAGCCGGTGAATATCCCGCTCCCGACATGCCAGCAGCGGAATTTGCTATAACCCATGAGGAGTGTGCATCAAGGCTTGTGCTGGCTGGGACCTGTAGCTCCATGGCTGCATCTCCCCCATTGCTCCCTCGCCAGATCTGAAAGCCACCTATCTCCATTGCTTCATCGGTGACATTGGTGATTTCTATAAATTTTGGTTGGCCTCCACTGCGGTTGCCATCCATAACTTCGCTGATTATCAAACCAGGCATCGCAGACACTTGATCATTGGGAAGGATGGATAATACAAAACTGTTATTGCCACCAACAAACGCAGAGTCGCCACCATTTACATTTGAAATATTGAAAATAAATGTCTCTTCCAGCTCAACTTCCTCATCGTCATGAATAAACACTTCGAAAGATTGGATATTAGAGCTGCCCCCAGGAAAAGTGATGGGGATTGTGGTAAAATTAATAAGATCGTCTGTGCTCCCGGTTCCTCCGGTGAGGCTGACCTCACATGTGGTTGCCTCCAGGGGATCAGCATTAATGATGGATAGTTCAAGCATAACCGAACCACTATTTTCCTCAACACTCAGGCTATTACCGGCAAAATCGATTCTAGTATTACTGGATAGTTGGGGGCTGAATATGGATTCAACCCATTGGGGATGATCAATAAATGGATTTCGGTTACCCTGATAACCATATGTCACTTCATTGCGGTTTTGCTCGAAGGCATCTACTGGGTCTTGAAGATGCCATTGAATGAGAGTAGAAAGTTTGCCAAAAAGAGGCTCACCAGGCGGATCGCCGATATCCACGCCAGCATAATCCACCAGCTCAAGATCATAGAGGGAGTTATCTGTATGGTATCCAGGGTCATAACGCACGACCATGTAGAACATCATTCTGGCCACATCCCCCTTCACTGCATCGCGGGGTTCCCAGCTATTTCCATCATAATTGCAGTCCGTGGCTTCCACATGTGCTTCACCACCATTATCAAAATCGAGATTGCTGCGACTTGAATTCACACTCTCATCAGCAGGTCGTAAGTGATGAATATCAGTATAAGCCGTATCATTTTCCACAGGGAAACCATGGGATTTAGACCAGACATGCTCACGATTCCAGCGATTGCTTCCATTGGGACTCGCTTCGCCACTGTTCAGGGTTTTAGCCTGTGATCGTCCAGTATAAATGAGAATCACATTGTCCGAATTATTTGGGTCTTCATCGGTTTCCTTGAGGATATCCCAAACATCGGTTGAGGTGGATGTATAGGGGTATTTCACATGGTCGCTGATGATGTCGTGTAGGGCAGACTTCAATTCAGAGCCTTCTAAATTTTCAGCAGTATCATAATATCCAGTTGGAATCTGAGAAAAAATCAGAACGGGGATCAAGAATAGGAGCAGGGAGAGTTTCTTATGACCAAGCATGGCAAAGGATCCTTCTTTTTATCAGGGCAATAGGTTGGCTGCTGCCCGAACTTAGACGAGGGGCCAATATAATTAAAAAGCAGACAATAGCCTGCTTCCTAAGTGTCTCATTTTAAAATGTATCGTCTATCTAATGAGCGTGATGCGCTGAAACTGAGATACCTGACTGTTACTCAATTTTACCAGGTACATCCCCGACGGCATTTGCTCGCCATTGTAATTACTACCTCCCCACGTCACCGAATAGGTACCTGGGGAATAGACCTGTTGAATGGGCGTATCTATAAGCTGTCCCTGAATATCATAAATTTGAATCTGGATGTCTCCAGCACCTTCATGGATTTGAAAACTCAAAACAACTTCTGGATTGAAGGGATTGGGATAAGCGGGTATCAAGCTCAGGTTGGAGGGAGCGACCGATGTTTCATCATCAATTGAAACTGGATCATATTGGGTGACTGATAAATCATCAATAACAAGATGTCCTGCCTGATTGTCATTAACGATGCGCATCCTGATGGAATTTGAGGTATCATTTAGCTGAGCTGAGAAAAGCGTATAGGTGTCCCCAACATCGTAGCTGTGGCTACTTACTGTTTGGAAGGCAGCGCCATTGACTGACTTTTGAAGCTGAAACTCATCGCCAGTATCACCATTGCGCTGATAGTAGTAAAAGGAAATGGTACCAAGGGTGTTAACTGCTGGCGTGGTAATATGCGCCCCGGCTTTATCATCATTAATCGATAGGCATTTAGAGCCGCTCCGAGGTGTGCCCAGGCTAAAATTGCCTGCCTGATATGCACTCCATGACCCACTTGGAAGTGTAAAGTCACCTTCTAGATAGCTACTGCCAGCTCCTGTTTCAAAATCCTCTACAAAATGGTTTACAGTACCTCCTCCCCCACCAGTTGTACTTACCGTCAAGGTAGCTCTGGAGGATTCACCATCAGCGTTATATGCTGTAACCGCAAAACCATAGGTAGTGGCTGCTTGCAATTGATCAAGGGAATAATCAATTGTGTTTGTTCCAAGAGTAGCGATTCTTTCGTTATCCTGGTAAATATAGAAACCAGATTCATTATCAGAGTTGTCAGACCATGAAAGACTAAGCGAGGTTTCCGTGATTTCATCTGCCACAAAATCGCCTGGTGACGCTGGTAGATCTGGAGGAACGCCCCAGATGAGATCTACATAGGTGGGATGATCTACAAAAGGGTTGCGGTTGTTTTGAACAAAATTGTAAATGTCATCATTTCTATCAATTTCCTTCTGGCTCACAGGATCTTCGGTATGCCATTCCATCATCATATCCTGGGCCCATTGCTCTAGTTGGGCACCATCAGCCATGGGACTCCCTGGCCAATTTCCATCTTCATTGAAATAGCGAGTGGACATATAGAAATAGGCACGTGCAAAATCACCCTTATAAGTATCGATGGGCTCAAAGACGGTTCCTGAATATCCAGGATAGGTGTTGGGACCCTTCTTGCTGCCGCTTGCTGATGTCCAGGTAGGGCTTGATACCTCTCCATAGGGATAGTTACCACGCTGACCATTCACATAGCCATCTGAGGGGACAACATGAAAGATGTCTGTGTTCATGGGGGACACATCATTGAACCAACTTTTAGGCCAGGAGTGTTCACGATTGTAGCAGTCTCCTTCGCCCCCATAGTTCCCACATTGATCGCTGACAAATGTGAATTCATAGGGTTGATCACCATCAGGATTATGTGAATACATATCCCAGACTTTACCATTGGGTTTGACATCCGTGGTTTGATAATGGGTCCAGAGAGAGCTATAACTTACGACGGTGTGATTGTCAATAATATCATGGAGAGCTTGTTGCAGCGATGTTCCAGTAAGCCCAGAAGCATCATTATAATATCCATTGGGAATTTGAGCCCAGAGGGTTGTAGAGAGAAATGTAAGCAGAATAATTTTTTTCATGTACCGTCCTATTATATGGACGGCCAAGATAGTCCCACATGCTCCTTTTGGAAGTGAGAATTGTCAACTTTGCACAACCAGGATTATCTGAGCAGGGTTACCCTTTGAATCTGATTTAATGAACCTGTATTGAGGCGAACCAGATAAACTCCAGATGAGACCGCGTTGCCATGGTTATCAATTCCTATCCAGCTAAAATTGTGGGTTCCCATTATGTGACTACCTGAGCTCAGGGTTTGAATCAAGTCACCTTTAATGTTGAAGACTTCAAGGGATAGCATCGCAACTTGAGTCTCAAGGGTGAATGACAAATTCACTTCTGGATTGAAGGGGTTGGGGAAGGCTTTGTGAAGTTGGACATGAGAAGGCTTCAGATCGACTCCGGCATTTTGAACGGTCACTTGAATTACGGAGTGTTGTGTTTTGTGACCACGATAGTCCACATCAAAGAGACGATACTGATAAGATTTACCAATTTGTACCGCCTTATCAACAAAGCTGTAATCGGTTTTGTTGGTGGTCGATCCCTGCCCAAGAAGTTCAGAATTGGAGGCAAATGAGGTAATTATCTTCCACTCTGAGTTCGATCCCTGAGCCTGTCGAAGGGCTCGTTCGACGATAAACCCCTGATTCTCAATCTCTGATTCAGTGGCCCAGGCGAGTTTCACATGTCCGTAAGCGGAAGTTGCTTTCCAGGCCGACAGTTCTACTGGTAATGAGGAGTCTGTTGTACTGAAGGTTCCCACTGGTATTTTCGTACTCGCGCTGGCATTTGTGGTCTCACCATCCAGAGCATTGATTCCGCTATAGGTCCAATTGGCACTATTAAAAGTGATGGTAGCTGATCGATTATCTTTTGAATATGCCCAACCATCTAGATAGTCCCATGATTGTCCCGAACCATCGACGCTAATATCCCCAAACACATCGATTGCTGATCCATTATAGAATAGTTCTATTGCGTCATCACCATTGATGCCCATGCTACTAGAGGTGTAACTTGGCGCAACTCCAAACCAGGAGGTGAATTGTGGAGATTCGGATGCAACATAAATGTAATCGCCTGCGCTTGCGGCTACTGCAGGAAAGGTGAATTCCTGTCCATCAGTCCCACCTCCATTATTTGCAGACCCAATTCCATAATTGCTTAAATCAGCAATATTATTGATGACATAGAGCTCTATTCCTTTGGGTAACCCCCCGGTAAGAGGGCCATCGTATGCTGCAGTGATGAGCAAATCAGCTGAAGTCCCTGAGCCACCTGTGGTCACATTCACTGTGGCCTTACTGGATTCCGTGGTTGTCCGATAGGCAGATATTTTAAATGAGTAGGTTGTTCCAGAAGTAAGACTAGCAACTGTTGTATTGGTTGCATCAGCTGCCAGGGTCTCGATTTTAGTGTTATCCCGATAGAGATAAAATCCACTTTCGTCATTGGTATTATCTTCCCAGGAAAGACTCAAACTTGATTCAGCCACATTGGAAGCAGCCAAATTAGTGGGGGGGGGTATTTCATCATTCCAAATGTAATTCGCATATTCAGGGTGATCAATAAATGGGTTTCTATTACCCTGATAGCCATAGATGACCTCATTTCGATTCTGCTCGAAACTATCCACCGGGTCAGCGATATGCCAGGAGTAGAGCGTAGACTGGACACCGTGGTACGGTTCTAAATTTGGAGCTGAATCGGCATAGTCAACCATTTCAAGATCAACTTCACTATTCTCACCCTCATATCTTGTCACCATATAGAAAATGATCCGAGCTACATCACCTTTAACCCCATCTGGTGGTTCCCAAGTAGTTGATGTTGTATAGCAATCCAGCGTACCATCATAGCCTGAGGGAGGTGAATTGTCTGTGGCAAGGGTACCACCCTCGTCAAAATCCTTGTTATTCCGGGTGGAGTTTACGGAAACATCTTCGGGCTTTAGATTGTGGATGTCAGTCCCAGCACCTGTTGCAGTGCCAAAATCACCGTGGCTTTTAGCCCACACATGTTCTCTTGACCAACCAGCTCCACTATTGTATTCCTGTGCAGCATCAATCGAATATTGGGTGTAGACACAAATGACATTGCTTGAGTTGTTAGGGTCTCTATCACTAACTTTCAGAATGTCCCAGACATCAGTTCCACTGCTGGTGTAGGGAAATTCAGTATGACCATCAATAATATCATTCAGAGCAGTTTTTAGAGTTGAACCAGATTTTCCAGATGCACCATCATAGTAGCCAGCGGGAATAGCAGCTATTGCGACAGAACTGATTGCTATGAGGAACAACAAAAAGTGAGAGACACTTTTCCCCAGAGATAAATATTGAAGGGCTTTCCCCATGCGCGTCCTATATGTTCATGCATGATACAGTTTATTACATGCATTTTGCGTTAAGGGCACTCACCCTCAACAAATTTTTCAGCGTTGAATATAATCAATAAAACTCAAGAGGGTGAAGAAACCTCCACCCTTTTGTCCAATGTGATTGTGCTACTGTATTATCTCAGCAGGGTCATCCTTTGGATTTGAACCACTGATCCAGCACTTAAGCGAACCATATAGACGCCTGACGAGACAGCATTGTTATTGCTATCGTAGCCATTCCATCCAAAACTATGAGCTCCCATCTTGTGGTAACCTGAACTCAAGGTTTGTACCAGAGCGCCGGTAATATCATAGATTTCCAGAGACAGTTCTGCCACCTCATTCTCCAGTGTAAATGATAGATTCACATCAGGATTGAAAGGATTGGGAAAGGCTTTGTGAAGTTTCACATCAGAAGGCTTCAAGTCAATGCCTGCATCTTTCACGGTTACCTTGATTTCATCATGGCGAGTCATCACCCCCTGATAGTCAACATCTGCGAGACGATAGGAATATGATTTTCCAACTTTAACCTGCTTATCGATAAAGTAGTAATCATTCTGTGCAGTAGTTGATCCCTGGCCAAGAAGCTCTTGATTTTTTGTAAAAGAGGCGATTTCATTCCAGGTCTTATCCTGGTGACCGCCACTTCTTTCAATAATAAATCCCTGATTTTCGATCTCTGAATCTGTTGTCCAGAAAAGCTTTACCAGACCTCGTGACGAAATGGCTTTCCACACTGAGAGTTCGACTGGGAGGGATTGATCACCATCTAAGGCTCCTGGTGTTGAGTTTCCAGAGTAACTTTCACTGGTCCACGTCCCCACCGGTTCCTGGTAGGATCTGTTCCCGCTCGAAGCAACAGCCTCTCCAGTCTCATCGATAAGAGTACCATCATCTGTATCGGCAGTTCCACCATTCTTTATCGCCCATTGTCTACCTATACCAAAATACATGTTGGTATGACCTTCGTTATAATTCACACCCTCTGGAAGTGCACCCCAAACTGATTCAAAAGTTGCCTCGGAGGCTCCTCGAGCGATTATAAGAAAACCACCCACGGGAATAATTGTAGATCCTGTGCCATCAGCATTGAAATCAAATATATCCTCTGCAGATCCCCCAGCTCCAGGATAGCGGATAATTTTGCTTGATGAGAGATCAATACTAGAAGATCCCTTATTGTACAACTCCATGAATTCAGCTGTATATGATGATGCATCGCTCACTTCAGAAATGTAAACTATACCTGATGTTGGCGATACTGGCGCTGCAGAAGTTGTTAGTGTCGCATCACTCCCATACACGGTGCCCTCACTGTTTACTGCTTTTACCCTGAAATGATATACAGTTGAAGCACTAAGACTTGAAATACTGGCACTAACACTAGTACCAGATGAACCAGTCACAGGACTTTCACTCGCTGTAGCAGTGCTTCCATAACCAGTTGTTAATCCATACTCAAAAGTTACTGTTGTTGAGGCATTGTTTGCAGTAACTGAACCATTCAAGGTTGCACTCTCATAATCTATGGTAGAGGCAGCGCTTGTGCTTGCAGTCGGAGCGGAAGCCGCAACCGTCGTGGAAACATCTATTTTAGTTGGAGATGCTTGAATATTTGGAGAACCCTCATCATCCTGTGCTACCACGTAGACATCATAATCGGTGGACGCCGAAAGGGATGAGGTTGATCCAGTATATTCAGTTGAGGCAGCCAAAATACTGAGGGTACCCTTAGATGTGCTAGCTATTGCTCCATCAGATGCATCAGTCCCAGCTTTAACTTGAGCAGAGCTTGGAGCTGTTGCTCCATCAGCAATTACAACAAAATACGCTGATCCAATTTCATCTAGACTTACTGCAACATCAAATCCAGATGCAGTAGTTGATTGACCTTTCGGGTAGGTGGAGGTGAAAGTAGGTGGATCACCATCTGCACTAGCATTCACAGAGAAATCATCGAAATAAATAAATCCAGATCCAGCATTATCATTGTAGGAGCGAACCTCAAACCGAAGACCATTCACAGTCGCTGGAGCAGTAATTGTTACAGTATATTCTTGCCAAGACGCATTGTCAGATGAATATGTTGAAGGTCGCAATTCAGTAGAATTGTCTGATACTGTAGAAGTGCCATTTAACCAATAAGCCCAAAGTCTAGATTTAGCATTGGCATCATTATCAAGATACCAATATGATATCGTATACTCAGTACCTGCTGAAAGACCTGAGACATTCTGTTGTAAATCTTTTGTTCCTGCTTGTTGCTTTGCGGAATATGTATCACCATGTATTGTTGTTGATTCCTGGGTGATATTTTCAGCCTTGTCCCAGCTGGTAGGTGTTGTCGCATTTGTCCAAGTTTCTAAATCTCCATTGGTGACAAGGTTCGCACTATATCCAAACTGTGTGGATGTAAAAAGAACAACTAGCAACCCTATAAAGAATGGTAGCCTAGCTTGTATCATAAATCGCCTCCGAATTTTCAAAATTTTATTTACCCAAATTTTTTAGATCTATTGACCCGTGTAACAAAATCTATACTGGATCGAATTACCTCGTTTCACTCCGTTTTTTATAGTCCTATAACTTGTATTTTGCTGCAATGTTTTTCAAGGTTCATTTTATAACGATTCAAGATATTTTGGTGGTGAGTAGGAGTTTGTGACTATTATAGTCACATTTAGAGCGAGGTGGACGAGAATAGAGGGGTGATAAAATGCCCTGACAAAATCCAAAGTATTCAGGGATATAGACTGCGCCCCTCCACTTCGAGAACACTTCGACCAGTCTTCGCTCTTCAAGCTACGACCTTGCAAGCAGTGTGACACCTCTTAAGCTTGGTTTAAAAAAAGCCCTGACCTTTTAGATAAAGGCCAGGGCTAGATATTTTTATTTTGATAGAATTTATGAACCTGAGAAGCTCACCTTATCAAATACCATGGTGGGTGTTCTAAAGGATGAATGGATCCAGGGATCATTTCCAACCTCTATGAGATTCATAAGCAGATCATTGTAATTACCTGAGATGTTCATCTCTGTAATCGATTTGACCCGCTTGCCATTCTCAATCAGCCAACCCGCTACACCAAGTGAGAAATCACCAGTAGTACCATTGGCATTGCCACCCAACCAATCTGTCACCAGAATTGCTCGGTCAAGACTGGCTTCAATCTCAGCCCCCGAACGCATACCGGGAGTCACAATCAAGTTTGAGGATCCACCTGAATTTGGTGTCCAGCCCAATTTGTTACCATAGTACACATCAGTATAGTAATTGCTCAAGACACCATTTTTGAAGATGGGCATCGATTTGGCTGCCAGTCCATCACCATCATAATAGCGACTTCCCAGTCCACGAACAATGGATGGCTCATCTGTGATAGTCAAAATGTCAGATCCAACTTTTTCACCCTTGCGATCTGCCAGGAATGAATTTTTCTGTTGGATGGAAGCTGCCCTTAACGGCCCCATCAAGCGCCAGAATAATCCAGCAGCATTTGAGTTCTCCAGTAATAGTGGCATGGTTTCAGAGGCAATTTTCTCAGCACCAACTCTATCCTGGGTTCTGGCCAGAGCTTCGTTAGCGGTTTGTTCTGCCCCTACCAAGTCGTTTAGATGACGGGCACGATAATAACGCCAGCCCTCAGGTTTTTTATCGCCATCACCTTGGAGCGAAACAGAAGCACCATGGGTGAAGGATGTCGATTCCTTCTGACCTTCAAATCCATTTGAAGCCAGTTGATAGGACTCGCTATGGCTATCATAGAAACCTGAGGCTACAGAGATGATACGCTCATCCTTGCCTTCCAGATAGGCTCCCAGTGCCTTAGCTCGATCCTGACGCTCCTCAGCGGTGATATCACCCTGACTTGAATCATTCAGATCCAGATCAACTTTAGACTGTCCCTCATACAATGCAGGATCTGCAAGTCGACGATATTCATCCTTGGTAAGAAAACCGGTTAAATCCACGGCATTGGTTAGAAATTTTTCAAGAGAATCTTTGCGGAGATCATTGGTTGAATGGCTGGAGTAGCGTCCGCCTGCAAAAAGTTCAATCCACAATGATTGCTGGGTTGATTCTTTCAGGGTTTCTACCTTGCCATCGCGATAATCTACGGAGACAGATCTACTATGGTTGATTCCCAGAGCAGACTGAGAAGCACCCAATTGTTTGGCTTTTTTCTGTACCCAATATCCCAGATCTAAATAGACATTTTTTTCCATAATTACCCCCTACCTCCTACTGTGATGGATGAGACCAGCACGCTAGGCATTCCTTGTGAAACAGGCACTCCTTGCCCGTTCTTACCACAGGTCCAACCACCTTCAGCCATCTTCATGTCGTTGGCCACCATGGTGACTTTTTCAAGAACATCAGGACCATTACCGATGATGTTCACATCTTTGATAGGAGCTGTGATTTTTCCATTTTCAATTAAGGAACCTGACTTCACATAAAATGTAAAATCTCCTGGACCAATATTGACCTGACCATTGGTAAACTGGTCAGCAAGAATTCCATAATCTACTGATGCGATCATCTCATCAAATTCATGAGGACCACTACGCATGTAAGTGTTACGCATGCGAGGCATTGGATAATGTTTGAAGGATTCACGACGACCGCTACCAGTTGGTTTTACACCATAATGTTTGGCAGAAATGCGATCATGGATATAGGTCCTGAGTACACCATCCTCTACGAGAACCGTTTCTTCAGAAGGTACACCTTCATCATCCACATTGATGGAACCGCGGATGTTGGGGTTGGTTCCATTATCCACAATGGTTACAAATGGAGCAGCAATTTTCTTGTTCATTTTCTCTGAATAGACAGAAATACCCTGTCTATTAAAATCAGCTTCCATTCCATGACCAATAGCTTCGTGGAGCAGGATACCTGCGCTGCCAGCAGATAATACAACAGGAAACTCACCCGCTGGAGGTGTCTGAGCTGCAAAAAGCTTTACAGTACGAGCTACTGCCTCACGGGGAAGTCTCTTCAGCTTTGCTTCAGTGAGAAAATTGATATCATCACGAGCAGAGTAATCAAAATAATTGTTCTCCCTGCGACCATCCTCTTCAGCTGTACAGCCAACAGAAATTCGTAGCATAGGCTGGTAATCAGATGCGATACCACCTTCAGAATTCACAACCAGAATATATTTTTCGCTATCACTAAAATTGACGCTGGCTTTTATGACTCGTGGATCCTCTTTAAATACATCATCATTGATGGATTGGAGCATACCCACTTTGTCTTTGACGCCGACATCTTCATAGCTCACTTTTGTGTCATAGTAATTCATCAACTTGGTGGCGTTAAATGATTGTGGGGCAGCTTTGGCTGAACCTGAGGCAATTCCTGCAGCTGTTCGTGCAGCAGCTTTCATGCTGGATAAAGTAATATCTTCGGTAAATGAGTAACCTGTCTGATTTCCATTAAGTACACGAATTCCCACACCCAAAGTGACATTGGTGCTGGCTGAATTCACAATATTATCCTGGAGACGGATAGAGTTGCTCAGTTCATTCTGGAAAAAGAGATCGCAGTAGTCACCACCATAATGGAGGGCCTCTGCCATCACCTTGCGAATCATATCTTCATCTATTCCAAATCGTTGGAAGTAGAAATTGTAAGGATTATCACCTGCTCCGACGCCTGCAAAACCTGTGCGGATAAATCCGGGGAGGGTTGCCAGGGCCAAACCAGTACCGGTGACTTTAACGAAATCTCGTCTACTCATCTGAACCATTACCTTATTCCTTTCAAATCATGACCATTTTTATAGGGTATTAACCTATCACTAGGGAGTGGATTCACCAAATTTATTCTAGAAGCACACGCTCTCGTCGCCAAATGGTTATCTATGGGGATAAATGGCGTTTTGAAGTTGGAGGGTTGGTGGGTTTGGAGGAAGTGAGTGTTTTAGTGGTTATTAGTAACCCCCGACTTAAGTCGGGGGTTAAGAGAATCGATAATCTATATACTTACTTAAAGGTAATCTGCGTCGTCAGCTCAATCTTGGCTCGGGTGTAGTCTCTGCTGCCTTCAATTTTGTTTGAATACAAACGATAGGTCGGTGCAAAAACCACAGAACCCCAATCCGATTTGTGCATGGTGTAGGAATAAGACAACCAGAGATAGGTGAAATTACTGGCGACAGAATCACTGACGTCTGGCTTGGTTGTCGCAACATCATACCAGGCTACCAATGTTCCAGGACCAAGCTTACCAACCATCTTTACACGGGCAATCCAGCCGTTGTAAGCTGCTACGCCAGTTAATGAATCACTTACAGACTGGCTAGTAAGTCCACCAAAGGCAGAGAGTTTAAAACCGGCCACTTTGGGCAGTGCAAA
>Ga0209774_1001191_pt1 | contig 15300 bp, 6 predicted proteins | sample SaaInlV_150m_DNA_2_FD_184648 | JGI IMG/M metagenome (GOLD analysis project Ga0209774, IMG submission 184648) | Marine microbial communities from expanding oxygen minimum zones in the Saanich Inlet - SI037_S2LV_150m_DNA (SPAdes) (version 2) | ecosystem: Environmental > Aquatic > Marine >... | reverse complement strand
CCGGATGGAATCCTGGGCACCTCCATTAATGTCTCCACCCCCGGCCAGATCTCCCAAAACATCAAAGCTAATGCTTCCAGACACTGTTATGTCAGCTGAAGTTTCTATGGTCAGGGAGGCGACCTGCTGATTATCATTACTAATGATGGGATACTTGGTACCATCTGCTGGATTGCTTGGTATCAACACTGCATCTGTCAATATTGGAACACTATTATCCCAGTTGGGTAAGGTATCCCAGCGACTCGTATAAGGATCATTCCCGGGATCACTTTCCCAAATGTTCGTATAGGCATTGAATTGGACAGTTGCATCATCGGTCATGGTTGAACCATTCAACACACCTGTGATCGTTGCAGTCTCAACAGTTGAAGATGCTTTGAGTGACTGGGTGTAGGACCCATCCCCATTGTCCGATACACTTCCCTGCAGTGTGCCAGCAGTAGATAGTAAATTGACGGTAGCTCCTCCACCACTAAGATTATTGCCACCGGCATCCTTTAACTGTACCGTAATAGTTGATAAACTCACCGCATCATTGGCCAGAACGGTGGGGCTAGCTGTTATCTCAGACATGATCGCACTCGCTGGACCTGATGCGACCGTGAAGGTGTTGCTTGATCCATTTTCAGTGCCAGCTGTGTTGGTTGCAGTAAGGGTGTAGTCGCCAATACTACTAATTGCAAGGGAATGTGAGCTGAGCACACCCGAGATGAAAGCTGCAGTAGTACCGCTTCCGTTGCTCAGAGTCCCTGATGAGGTCATATCGACCGTCCCGGTAAATGTAGCATCAACAGTCGAACTCCCATCTACTGCAGAGATTTTAACGTTGAAATCAACTCCTGCAGTCTGGGTCAAGATATTGCCTGTACTTTCCTTCTCAATCAGGAATGTTACAAATTGTCCTGGGTTGGATACCACAAAAGAGCTACTTACTGATGAGGTTAGACCAGTACTGGATGCCGTCAGGGCAAATGTATCGGCTGCATCCAGGATTAGATCACTAAAGGATATATGGCCACTGGCATCCGTGCTTAATGTTGTAGTCCCGGTTAAATTACCTGTCCCTGTTGAGATGGCGATAGTCACGGAGGTGCCCGGTGTCTCCATGGTATTACCACCCACATCCTGGATCTCCACGTTAATAGTTGGTGATAAAACCTCATTCATAGTCCCGGCAGATGGTGATTGTGTATAGACGACCTGTGTAGGTGTCCCTGCTATCATGGTCAGCGTGCCCATGTTTATGCTATTACCAGGACCTGTAGTTCCTGCGTTCGTGAGTTCACCGGTATTTGGGACAACTCCAGTGGTGGGTCTGATCTGTAAGCCACTGAAAATGACCTCACCCGGTTGGCTGGCCACAGTAGAAATTGCATCAACGGTAAATGTTACTGTTGAGGTAGTTCGGGAAGTATAGGAAACAGATAATAAGGTAGAAGTACCATAAGCCTCCTGAACAGTCACACTGGGAACAGCACCTACAGTATCCCATTCATAACCACTGGGAGCGGTCAGTATAATCGTGCCTCCTAAGCTTAACTCCCCTGCTGTATCTTCTGTGATCCTGGGACCAGTCAGTGGTGTAAGGGTAGTATTTGCATCATCAGCTGAGATGGCATCACCACCGGTAGCAGGTTCAAGCAAGCGGACACTGATTGCATATTTATCAGAGAAATAATCTTCAATACTTTGTCGTTCTGACTCAGAGATATGCCTATTGTAATGAACGACTTCAGCGATCATCCCATCCCAGCAACCACCACCATCTTCAGGTCCCTGACCGATAATCATTTTGACAGCGGATGAAATTGATCCGCTGGGTGCTGCCCCTGAATAGGAAGGATTATTCAAGACCCCATCAATGTATAGATCCCATACCTCACCACTCTTCCAGTCCAGACAAACAATCTGACCTACCGTTGCTTGAATCTCTGCAATACTCTCCATCTCATTGGCAACCACATCATCTAACACAGCTGCTTTTACTACATTCAGTTCACCACTATTATCCCCTACAGCATCATAGCGGATTGAAAATTCTTTGTCCCCGTTTCCTGGATTACGAACAACCCACAAACCTTTATCAGTTGAGGTAATATCGGATTTGACTACAATGAAGGTGGTGAATTCAGAGAGACCATTGATATAGAGTTCACCGTCTGCATCACGCATGGATTCGCCACCGCCAGAATATTCCAGAGCACTTTCCCCATTTAAACCGGCCACACTTTGTCGCCAGAAGGGTGAGCCGGTTGAATTAATAAAATCCCGGCCGTTGCCGCTTTGGTCTTTCCAGACCTGGACATCATCTCCATCCACAGCATCAACTGTTCCCCCATTATCCGTAAAAACTCCTTCATTGCTGTTCAACCACAGATCAAGACCAGAGATGGTAGCTGGAGCACCAGATGATACTGAGCGGGTCACAGGATTACTTGTAGAACTCGGATCAAATACTTTAAACGTGATGACACGCGTGGGTGTGTGCGGAGTGGCCAGGTGATTCTCATATGTAATTGAGCGTAAAACTATTTCGTAGGAAGCTAAAGCTTTTTTTCCTGTCAACCTCAATGTTCCACTAACATTATCCCAGCTACCGGATATCCCATAAATACTTGCGTATCCCAGGCTGTCCTCTCCTGTAAAAAAGTTTGAACTAATTTGAACATTGGCACTATCAATTTTTGTGTTGTCACCATCGTAGATCGTAATAGAGTCCGTTATAGCTATAGCACCATCACCCGCATCATAAACCATTCCCGCCTTTTCGATATCAGCCAGGATGGGGGCATCATTTACGGCAGTCACGCTAAGGTCACGAGTTTGGGTATTGCTGTGAGCCAGGCCATCACTTACCTGAAAACTAATGGTCCGAGTGGCAGTATCTGGATCAGGATTTAAATTTTCATAGGTCACAGCTCGTAAAGCAGATTGGTAATCACTAAGGGCAGCAGAACCGGTGAGTAAAAGGATGCCATCCACGCTGCTCCAGGAAGGTGTTATGCCATAGGCTGCAGCAAAATCCAATTTATCCTCACCACTCACATAGTTTGCAGTGATCGTCACCCAGGCTGTATCCAGATAGTAGTCATCCACATCAGAGATGGCCAGGGTCGTGGTTAAGATAGTATCTGGATCACCATCTGTATACGCCAGTGTTAGGCCTTCGATACTCCCTAGCACAGAAGCATTATTCGTTGCTCCAATAGTAATATCACGGGTAACTGAGCCACTGAAACCGGTTCCATCACTGATACTAAAGCTTACCATCCGGGTCGCTGTTGAAGGAACTGCGTTAGAATTCTGGTAATAAATCTCCTGAAGTGCGGAAGAATAATCTGCCAGAGAAGCGTTGCCTGTTAAGCGCAGGATACCATTGTTGTCATCCCAGGATCCTGTGATCCCGTAATTCGTAGTAAAGGTCAGGGTATCTTCAGTACTTAAATAGTTTACAGAGATCTGGACGTTCGCACTATCCAGATTGAACTCGGAGTAATCATGGCAAGTGACGCTGGTACTTACCAGGGTAGCCGCATCATTGGCTTGATAGGATAATGCGATTGTTTCAATATTGCTCAGGGTAGGTAATTCATTGGTGGTAGAAACTGAATGGAAAGTTACCGGAGCAGTCATGTTCTCATACTCTGTGGCAATCCAGTCAGCACTTAATTCCACATTGGAGATCCGAACCTCATCAATGAGACCATCCCAGGAACTGGTGGCACCGTCCTTTGAACCTTTCCCAATCAGGAGACGATCGCTCTTGTTGGTGGAACCTGAACGTGTGATGGTCCATGAGGGTGTATCCAGAGCCCCATCAATGTATAGATTTGTCCCTGCTCCATCTGTCCAGGCCATAGTCAGATGTTGCCAGTTTGTGGTTGCGGATCCATTACTGGATTCATGCCTTTGCTTATTATTTGTCCCTAGAAGGAATGAGGTTCGATAAACATTGGTACCGCCCCCTTTTTCACCAGCAGCATCCTGGCGAAGCATTAATCTGCGGTCCAGGGCATCAGGTTCTGTACCATAGAACAGTCCCCTATCAGTTCCCACAGCATCGGCTTTGACCCACATGGAAACAGAGATACTTGAAAGGCCATCCAGATAAACATCCCCATTGAGATCCTCGAGATCATCACCATCACCATCAAATTCTCGGGCGCTGCCCAAGTAACCGGAAGCATTCACAGCAGTATTGTGATCCGTTAGCGTAGAAGCACCGGCAGCATCTGTCAAGTCTTCTAAATGCCAGACCCCCAGATAATTGCTATTCCAGGTCGTAGTATCAGATTGATCCGTATAGATGTCGGATCTCCCATAGTACAGATAGATGTCTGTATCAACCGTAGGTGATAATGAGGGAATGTTCACCCAGCATAACAGATCACCGGTAGATGAAGTATAGTTTTGAAGCTCATGGTTAAGCAGTGTGGTCCCATCGGACTGGGTAAATATCACATCGTAGCCAGCCGGGTTCTCTATTCCACCGCCATTGCTACTTGATTTCAGATCAGCTTCAGTAAGTTTGAGCATCACCGGGAAATTGATATGGGAAGTTGAGCCGCTAATCTGCGAGCTGTTTAGCGTGATCAGCTTGCGATGCTCATAACCTGCTGGTTGAGCAATCAAGCCTGCACTTAGAAGTAGCAATAGGCATTGCATCGCGTATTTACGCGGCTTACTCATCTTAATATTATTTCTATCCAACTTGCTAATGCTGCATTCCTTTGCGATTTAGGCCAACCCTACATATAAACAACTTATATGCCAAGATTTATCTTCTAGAACAAGGAAGTCATTTGTCCATTTCAAGCACACTACTGTAGCCTTCTAACATATTGTGTTTCCTCCATATATGAAGCACTCCAGGACTTAGTTTGCCATGTATCCATACTCAGCAAAAAGTAATCTAACATAATACATTCATAATTTTGTGACAAAACTCATTATTTGACGTCATATTTTCATGACAATATCTATCCGAAATACTGTTGACTGAGCATTGGAATCTTAGCTACTAGCCAAATATGGCCCCCTTCTATTATTGTACAATGGGAGTTAAGGTCTGATGAAATAAAAAAAGCCCTGAATCAGGACTTTCAAATTGAAGCGCGGTTAACGCTCCCTAGCATAGTTGGGAAATTTTCAAATTAATCGATACGAGCCCATTCCTGTATTTGCTTTGGCCAATCGTAGTCTTCATAAAGACCAAAACCTAGATTCCATTCATAGTATTCAGGATATTGGTCATCCAGCATATCAATATCTTCACACATTCGGGCAGTTCGCGAAACTACGGGACCTGTAAAAGTACCCTCATGCAACCTGACATGTCCATTTGAGAAAATCGCCCCTTCAATGCGGAGATCATGATCCCGTCCCTGGTCAAAATGTATATCAGAGTAGGGATTGGTCAGTACGATAGCCGGCAGTGGTGATCCACCAATTATGGGCGCAGAAATATAAACATCATCCTTCAGTTCAGCATTTACTCCCGTAAAAACCAGGGTGGTGTTCTCAAGGTATACATCTTCAATATCTATATAATCGCAATAGAATATATTGATGCCTTCTACCAGATCATCTTGTTCATAATCTTTAAACCATGTATAGTGAACTGCATCAGCATTATCGACAAAATACTGCCAATCTATGCTTGGTAGGAACCCAATATCGTCACGAAGCTGGTGAATAGGCTCCACATGAGGATCACGGTTATTGTAATCAATCCAATATTTGGTAGCTATACCACGCTTGAAGTGAGAATCTTCTTCTAAATCTAATATAAGTCCGATAGTCTCATCATCAATCGTCTTCATGATGGAAAGCTTCATTGTAGTGCTGTCGTATGTTGCAGAAATATCACCTACAGTGAAGTTTCCAAGACTATCCCCACCAACGTTTACACGCCAGAGTGCAACATTGGCAAATGATTCAACTTCAACTTGATCCTGCACTGTTTGTACTGCAGCCTGTGTATCCAAATTAACTATAGTAGCTAAATTCAATACACCAAGACCAGTAGCACTGAAAATTACCGCAGTGATCATAATGGCAACGATATACATCAGTTAGACCGTTCTCATGATGATGTTAATTCTATAGATAATTAGCTTTCGCATAGCCCTATAAGATTCAAAATTTATGCCAATTTTAGACCTACATTCTAATCCGTTGTAGCTGAGGTGCTTACATCCATCAACTAAACGTATAATTCATGAAATCGTGATAAAACTTGATGTATAATATTACACATTTTTTAATTTTGTGTCACATTCCGGTACCACTTGTCCTCAGTAGCTTAACCACTACATGCTAGAAATGGCTAGATTTGGACATTCTCACCTTTCTAAGATGATACATTATTTCTTTATATACAGGCACTTAGGGGACTTCAAGAATTGCCTTAGCGAATAAAAGTGTCGCTTTTTTCTTTTTGCATAATAACTATCACAAGTCCGCAAATGGAATAATTATATTACACTTTTCAACCATTTGGGGGTCTTTCAATATTTTGTTATAATGACGCTTTATGCTAGATATGGGCTGATACTATGTATTTTACACTAGATTTGTGTAAAATACATTTTTTTTCAAATCTGACATGCAAAATCTGGTGAATTCAAGATGATTTGAAATTCTTAGGACAAAACGATTTATCAATATACCAGATGTGGAGTCTTTATTCCCGGTAAATACTATTCCCTCCTAAGAAGTCCCATCCCAGGCTTCAACCCACCTCTTTTTGATGGTAATGATCTTCTTGCCCAATTATTTAATTCTCTGAAATGTGGACAACAGGATTAATTCGTTAAATAAAAAAAGCCCTGAATCAGGACTTTCATAATTTGTTCTCTACTGGGGATTCCCACTGTTAGTTTGGGAAAAAGGTACTAATCGATGCGAGCCCATTCCTGGATCTGCTTGGGCCAATCGTAGTCTTCATAGTCTCCAAAACCCAGATTCCATGCGTAATATTGACTGCCACCATCATCCAGCATGTCAATATCTCTACAGATGCGAGCGGTTCTTGCGATTACAGGGCCAGTAAACTCACCTTCATGCAATCTGATATGGCCGGCCGAGTAGATAGCACCTTCTATATGAATTTCGTCACCATAACCTTGATCAAAATGTGTATTATTAGATGTGTTGGTCAGGATAATTGCTGGTAGTGGAACACCATCCACAATTGGAGCTTTTAGTTTGACGTCATCTTTTGGTTGAATATCATATCCAGTAAATACCAGAGTAACATTTTCCTGGTCAATATTATGGATATCCAGATAACTGCCATGAATTATGTTGATCCCCTCTACTATATCTTCGTCGTGTATATGTTCATTCCATAACCAGATCTCTTGTGCAGCATTGGCTACCAGATATGCCATATCTACCTGGGGTAGAAATCCGATATCTTGTCGAAGTTGATGGTTTGGTTCTTCACTAGCAGTTTTTCCATAGTTATAATCGATATACGATTCCGTAGCCACAGCTCGGTCAAAATGTGAGTCTTCTTCAAGATCAAGGATAAGACCGGATGTTTCATCGCCATTGGTCTTGAGTATGGTGAGCTTCATTGAACTACTATCATACGTGGCAGATATATCTCCCACACTAAAGTTGCCCAGGCTATCACCACCTACATTTACACGCCACAATGCGACATTACTAAACGATTCAACCTCAACTTGGTCCTGCACAGTTTGAACAGCAGTCTGAGTATCCAGATTAACTATTGTGGCTAAGTTGAGTACGCCCAGGCCAGTAGCACTGAAGATTACGGCTGTGATCATGATTGCAACGATATACATATCTTAGACCGTTCTCATAATCGCGTTATTGTAGCTAGTATCATAGGCTTTCAATATAAACATTTTTTGGATGTGTAGTGAATTTACCTCTTCAAAGTGTTGTGTATGGGTTATGTAGATACGTTGTCGCATGGCCCTTTAAGGTTCAATTATTGTGCCAATTATTATCATGTTTCATAACCCTCTATCCTTCAGCCATTTACACCTATTGACTAAATGATTAGTTCATGAAATGCTCGTAATGTTTGATGAATATTATGACACTTTCTTCAAAATATGTCATTTTATTACAACATTTGTCATATATATCGAATGGATGGTTCATGATTTTATTCAATTTGAACTTTGATAAGCTGCATCTGCATGAAGCATTATTACATTATATACAATTACTTACGGTTGCGTGCTGTTAGCAATGTTTAGTGTCAACTTCGCTTTTTCTCTCGCCTGGAAAAGCTACTATAATTGAGCAAAAGTACTAAATATATTACACATCAGAGCTATTTCATGAAATCCTAATATTTTTCCATATTGATGTATAGTACTAGTTATAGGATGATTTAATTACGGTCACTCCGAATATTACCATATATTTATATTTTTCGCGGAAATCACCAGCATGGATATGCTTAAATGAAAGGGGAAATTATAATTGACCCAAAGCTCATTTGATATTTTGGATCAACACCGTTGAGGCGAGGAACTAGTTTCTGATGGCAACAATCCATTCCAGACTGATGCTATCTCCCTCCTCAACGAGTTGCATATTAACAGTTAACATCTTTTTGCTGTACCCCGTGCTCTCTGAAAATAGTAATCCTGAGATATCTGAGTCTATAGGGCTATGTGTTACGGTGTCAATCTTCCATTCTAATATCTGGCTGTTTGCAGAGAGATGATCTACTGTCCCATCCATTCGAACTGACCGCATGATCACACCCGAGCTGGAAGTAATTTCAGATCCTTCGTCGCTGGCACTCGCATAAATTTTTAACGAATCGGCAACCTGGCTGGTGAGTTTTGTTCTCACATATTGGTCGACGACAAAAGCATCCTGGCTCAGTTGGGAGCGTACCAGGGTATCCCTATACATATTCCGTGTAAACATAAGGACTGATGAAAAACCAATCGCAACGATGCTGGAGATAACCGTGGCTATCATAAGTTCTACAAGGGTGGTTCCTCTTGAGCTATGCAGCTGCATTAATAGTCCCAGCCCATTTCTTCTGAGATGTAGGCAGTTAAGCTGTCACTCACATTTCCCGTAGTAAACCAGGATATATATATTTTAATCATATAATAATCAGGTAATTCTGTATCGGTAGGCGCTACTCCATCAGTAGTATCGTCAATTCCAAATACTTCAGTCGTTCTATATGCAGTGAGATTATTGGCCGTAATTAGTTGGTTTGTTTCTGGGAGACTATCAGGCAAGGCCACATATCCCCAATCAATCGCCTGCTCCATACGGGACGCCATATTTATCCAGGCGAGCTGTCGACGAATCCCACGATCAATATCCCAGCGTGAAAAAACCATATACTGGGCAGTACCCATGGCTACTATGGACAGCAATGTTACAGAAAATATTATTTCGATTAACGTGAAGCTACGCTGCGGAAAGCGAGTTCTCAACTTTTTGAATAAAGTATTAGTTAGAATCTTCTTCAACATTCACCCGAGCATGGAATCCTTTATGAAGATAATAATTACTGGCTTTTAAATTAGATGCATCAATCTGCCATGGTTAGCAATATTATCCACTTTGACTGCACCCTAAGACTACTCCCCTGTTCCAGAAATATTCAAACCCATTTCCTCCAAAGTGGCTTTAAGATTTGGTCGGAGAGGCCGACTGAGATTCCTGGCAATAACTCCAGACCAGGCGGCACCATCCAGATTTTTTCCCATGTTGGTATAGTGCTGCGCCAAGGCGTTGTTATGTGCCTCTATTTTTGATTTTGGATTGGACATATCATATTTTTCTTGATGAATAACCAGTTCTGCAGGCAAGCGCGGTTTCTGAGGAGGGATATTATCCTTGTCCGGCCAACCAAGGCACATCCCAAAGGCCACGTAGACATGCAGTGGGAGACCCAATAATTCGGCAACTTTTCGAGGATGATTGCGCATTGCTCCAATCATCACAGCTCCCAACCCCATGGATTCTGCTCCCGTTTGAACCGACATCCCTACCAATGAGGCATCGATGGTCGATATTAAGAAGGTCTCCAGATTGTTTGTCATTTCAGCATCGTGCAAGGCGCAGGCGGATTTAAGCCGATTCAGATCGGCACAAAAGGCCAGGAAGACCGGGCAAGTCTCCACATACTTCTGATTCCCCGCTAGAATTGCCAGTTGCCGTTTCACATCCTGGTCTCTTACTACGATGATGCTGTAAGCTTGCATATTACTACTGGTTGGGGACCTACGTCCTGCTTCCAATATCTGTGTGAGCAATTGCCCAGGGATGTTCTCATCCGTAAATGAGCGTATTGTTACGTGTTGGTTCAGCACTTCTAAGGTTGGGGATGTTTCCATGAGGAGCCTCTATTTATGGAATGTTGATTAAATTTCGAATATGGCCAAATATACACTACAGTTACACAAATTATGAATCAGGATATGAAGCAGATTACTCAAGGTCAGACGATTATAAAAACTTCCCATTCGTCCCAAAATAAGAAGCCCCCGCGTATGAGCAGGGGCTTCGTCAGGCTATTGGCTTGTGGAGGATTGTTTGTTTTAAGCCAACAATCTTATTTTAGATAAAGCATCTTGATAACATCCACATTGCGACCAGACTCAAGTCGGGCAAAGTAGACTCCAGTACTCACCTGATTACCATTTCTATCCATTCCGTACCAGCTGGTTTCATAATCACCCACACTCCGGTAGTCATTCACCAGTTCTACAATCTCCTTACCCAGCACGTCATATACCACCAGGCGAATATCACCATTCTCAGGCAGTGAATACCTGATATGGGTCATGGGGTTAAACGGATTGGGGTAGTTCTGGCTCAGCATAAAGCTTTGAGGTATTTCAACATATTTGGGATCAGCTGCAACGGGTTCCATTGAAGCATAGCCAATCCGATATGCGCTATTAACCGTGGGTACTCCATTGAACCAAACTTTATACCTGCCCTGGTCAAGCAAAACAGCAGGATAGAAAGAGGCCGCTGCATTCCACGAACCTGGCTCACCATAACCTATATCAGGAGCAGCAGTGGAAGCTCTCGTCCAGTTGATACCATTCATTGAATAGGCACGACCTATTCTAGCGGGTTCGGTATTCTCTTTGGCACAATACCACATCCAGAAATAGTCACCATCCCATACCACGGATGACGCATAATACATCCTGCTATCCCAGCCACTTGCACTTGACTCAAATACAGGATCAGCGAGTTTATCCCACACAATACCATCTGTTGAGGTCGCGTATCCAATGGCATAAACGCCACTACTCTCCCCCGTATACCAGGCATGGAACACTGAATCGCGATAAATCACATCTGCGATCACTACCATACCTCCATCCCAAGTTCCCAGGGTACCCTCCATAACTGGATCAGGTGTAAAGGTCCAGCTTATTCCATCTGTAGATGTGGCATGGCCAGCTCTACCATCTGTCCAGAACCACATGTGGAGGGTGTCCCCCACAAGCAACACGCGTGGGACGTTCAGATTCTGAGCCTGCCAGGAGGTTGGTTCGCTGGTGAGTACAGGATTAGCGGGATCTCGAAGCCAGTCAACTCCATTCTCCGACGTGGCATGGCCAATCTTATATCTATTACCATCAGATCCAACATACCACATGTGATATTGTCCCTCTAAGAACAACACATCTGGTGCAAAGATGTCAACATCATCCCAAGTCCCGATTGATCCTGGCATGAGTACAGGATTTTCAGCTGGTTGCCACCAATTCCAGGCTGCTGTGATCACATGGGCTGCATATGGAGATTCAATGGCACCCATATCTGGTGAAGATCCGGCAGGATTGGGACAAGGATCACCATTCAGATCTGTTGAAGGGGCATGATATGTGACGCCATCTATTTCGCAGCTTGATGTCCCGGCGCCAATACATTGTGATAGATATTGGCTAAGTTTATAATCAAAACGTAAGCGAGGATCAATGCTCAGGCTTTCAACGAAATTCACTGTGCCAACTCCACTGCCCCAATTAATGCTGGCCAAACCGCCCTCCAGACAGGAATTCCGGAAGTCTAGTGTATGACCGCTCATATTCCAGGTTCCAATCTCATACCCCAATGGCTCAACAATATCCTGATTGCCAGCAATAATCGTATTTATGAATACGGCATCTCCACCATTGAACCAAAAGCCATCAGCAGCCCCACCTGCCGTATTATTCACAATAGTGTTGTTGATGAATACTGGACGTGCTTGCAGACCAATGGCGACACCCCCGCCGACTCCACCGGTGCCATCGTTACCACGAGCTTCATTGTTAACTATGAGATTATTGCTGACAACGGGATCACAATATTCCCAGATGCTGAGTCCGCCACCTGCGTCCCATGTGCGGTTGTTACGAAACGTATTGCCACTGATCAATGGGTCACAGTGGTCATAAACAAAAATCCCACCACCAGTAGCTCCGGTAGGATCCCACAAATGATTAGATGTATTAAATTGGATAAGATTATTCACAATTTTCGGATTTGCATTGCTCGTGATCGCAATACCTGCACCAATTCCCCAATAATTAGCAGCATTTCCAGTAGCTTGATTATACTGAATGAGACAACCATCAATACGGACATTGCTAAAGTTTGTGATGTAAACCGCGCCGCCAGGTTTACCCCAAGGATTCTCTGTACCACTAAAAGTTTTAGCAAATTCTAATTCACAATGTACTAGTAAAGAGGAATCGTTGGTAGCGGGAGTTCCATCAAAACGAATCCCACCCCAGACACCCTCACTACCTGCAATATCATAGAATCCCAGGGTGTCATCCACCGTAAAGCGGATGGGTTCCTCTGCGGTTCCAACCGCCAGAATCTGACCCTGCACATTCAGAGGATCATGACCCAGAAATTCAACCGTGGTTCCCGGCTCAATGGTGAGGGTCTCACCATTGGGAATGGTGATCTCACCCTGGACTCGAATTGGTGATCCAGCTTTGGTCCAGGTACCGGAGACATCCCCGGCTGGGACAATAGTCGGAGAGTAGGTAGCAACCCCAAAGGAACCATATTCCCAATCTGAATCAATACCAAAGTACAGAATTTTGTACTTACCATCATCCAGGAAAATACCCATAATAACCACAGCTGTATCATCCCAGTTTCCTGTACTTCCTTGACGAATGACCGGATTATGCAGTCGATCTTGCTGCCAGTTGATCCCATCCGTTGAAACTGCGGATCCTAATTTGGCTGGATTATCAAAAACACTTGATGTGCTACCACTATACCACATCGTAAAACCAGCTTCAGTACGCAACACTTTGGGAAGGGAGTTCCATTGAGATGCCCACCCTGATTCCAGGGAGAATACAGGATCAGTCTGAACCCGTTCCCAATCAATACCATCCGTGGACTGGGCATATCCAATCTGCCAGTATATCCCTTCGCTTTCGGCATTGTACCACATCATGTATGTGCTATCATTTTCTATGTGTACGGATGGTCTTGTCACTTTCAAAGATTCCCAAGCCGACTCTGGGACAGGACTAAAGACTGGCGTTTCCAGACGCGACCAGGAATATCCGTCTGGAGATTCAGCATAACCGATATGTACATCATAATTTTCATCGCCTCCTGAATACCACATTTTATAAGTGTCACCATCCTTGATCACATAGGGCGTGGTAACCCCATACATGTCCCAACCATCAGGGTCACGCTCGAAGACAGGATTGTTTTCATATTCCACCCATCCTGAATCCAGATGGGGTGAAGTAAATACACCAATGGAATAGGAATTGTCTGGGTCGGGACCCCTCCCAAAAATATAGATTCGGTAATTTTCGCCATCCCACATTGCATGTCCACCGGGAACAGGTCCAATACCACCACTGTTCCAAGTTCCCGCTTCACCTGGATTCACAAAAACTGGGTTCAGATCTGATTTGTGCCAGACCTGTCCAAACTCAGGCTCGGCCTGGGCCATACCAATTGACATCAGCACACTTAAAACCAGTACACTTACATAAATTCGTCGCATAACGCATCCTCCCATTTAAAATTTACCTGATTTTAAACAATTTGGATGACCTGGACTAACACACAGGGAACAAATCCTATCACTGAGGGAACATTTGGGCTGTTTTTAAGGTGTTTTAAGATTTATCTGAAGAAATAATGAGAAGCGCGAATAGAATGTCAACAGAGGTTTCTGTATCGCACTAAACTTCCTCTGCCACTGGAGTGGCTAACTCCGGGATTTTTGTTCTGCCAGATAATCAGAGGGCGTGCTACCAAATTCCTCCTGAAATGCTTTGGCAAAATGGGAGGGGCTGGAAAAGCCAACATCAAAGGCAATCTCGCTGATTGAGGCCTGGTGCTTTTGTAATCGTAAAGCGGCACTTTTTAGTCGGATCAATCGAATAAAATCGATTGCTGTGCGTCCGCTGATTGCTTTCAGTTTGCGATTAAGATGTTGGCGACTCATGAACACTTTTTCAGAAAGTAAGTCCACACTGAATTCGAAATCATCCAGATGATCACCAATTACCTTGATAGTTTTTTGCAGAAACTGCTCATCCATGGATGACAGGTTTAGGCCCGCTGGAACCAAACTTAGTTCTCGTTGGAATTGCTCTTTAAGCAGTTGTCTTTGTGCTATCAGGTTCCTGATTCGCATGAGAAGTTCATCTGCTTCGAAGGGCTTTGTCAGGTAATCATCAGCACCGGTTTCCAAACCAGCTAACTTACTCTCAAGGTCTGCCTTTGCCGTCAGCAGGATAACTGGAATATGGCTGGTCCGTTCATCGGTCTTGATACGCTTACAGAATTCGACTCCATCCATTTTGGGCATCATGACATCAGAGATGATCATATCCGGGATAAATTCTAGAGCCAGGACCAGACCATCTTCACCATCAACAGCCTCATGGCATTCGTATAGCTCATCCAGAAAGGAGCGGATATAGGTCCGAACATCTGCATTGTCTTCCACAATGAGTAGGATCGGCTGGAAATCGTTCCCTAGAACCGGTATTGGTGTTGATATTGTTTCTTCAACAGGAGTTTGATCTGTGGGATATTCACCGCTGGAAGCATCATCTGATTCAATAATTTCATCTTGGGAAAGATGATTCTTCCCTAATGGTAAACAGATTGTGAAGGTAGTTCCCACTTCTAGTTCACTGGTCACACCCAGAGAACCCTTATGTAATTCCACCATCTCGTGAGTGAGCGCCAGGCCAATGCCGGTTCCTTCGCGCTCCCGGGTCTCGCCGTTATCAACCTGATAGAAACGGTCAAATATCTGATCCAGAT
>Ga0209774_1001155_pt1 | contig 15709 bp, 17 predicted proteins | sample SaaInlV_150m_DNA_2_FD_184648 | JGI IMG/M metagenome (GOLD analysis project Ga0209774, IMG submission 184648) | Marine microbial communities from expanding oxygen minimum zones in the Saanich Inlet - SI037_S2LV_150m_DNA (SPAdes) (version 2) | ecosystem: Environmental > Aquatic > Marine >... | reverse complement strand
TAACCGCTTGTGTACCTTGTTGCTATCAATAGCAGCACTTTTAATTTTAAAACCAAATTCGACTGCTAATAAATGATGTCTTTCAAATGTCCAAGGATAAAAATCAATAGCATTACATTCTTTATTGGGATGGTCATGTTCACCAGGATTACAACGCCAATATATCCTAGCATGTGGCTTTAATAATTCAACAATATGTGCTATTTGTAGTTTTACAAATTCATGGTTGCCGAAATTAATAGATCCCAAACATAATGCTACATCAAATTGCTTATGTGTGGTATAATCTTCAATGGTGGTTACTATATCCGCTTTTGTATTAGCTGGGTCAATACCTACTACATTTGATAACCGTGATTTGAAATGGTTTGCACCGCATCCAACATCTATAACAGTTTCAGATGGGGAAATTTTATCACATATTGCAAATCCGCTATATATGTATTGACCGATACTATCATTCCAAGTATCGGCAAAATAATGGTTTAAAAAAGGTTGTTGGATATTATGCATGATTGTACTTATGGTGGCGAGAGACCATTCATTGGAAATAATGCATTGAATAACATGAATTACAATAAAAGGGATATTCATATCAATGAGAAGATTACTGGCATTTGGTGATAGTTTTACTTGGGGGACAGATCTGGCTGATTCAATTGATGAAATGAATATACCAGATTCACTGACTCATTCACGAGATCATAGCATATTACGATTAAACGAGAGTTCTCCGTATGGTGAAATAGATCACGACCATAAGCAGAAAACTTCGTTTGCTTGTTATAGCAAGCAAACGTGGCCAGCATTGCTCGCTGAATACTTTAAATTCACCTATAGATGCTATGCGGTGCCTGGGGGCAGCAATCAAACGATCACCCGAAACTTACTACAGTATTTGCCATTTATTAACGATACTGATGTAATAATTATTAATTGGACATATATTAGTCGTTGGGATTTCGTTGATGCCAATGAGCTTCGCGTAACTACAAAATGGAAAACAATTAGACCCGGCAATAATAATAAATCAGAGTTTGAGAAATTTTATTCAACCTATATACAGAGCGAGTTATGGGATAAATGGAACAGTTTAAAGGAACTATTAATGGCTATCAATTTATTAAAGACGAAAAAAATAAAATTCATTATGACTAGCTTGGATGATTTAATATTAGATGACACATTTCATAGTCCTAGTTATATAAAGAATGCACAAAATGATGTCAAAGATCACATAGATTGGTTTGATAACAAAGGGTTTAATGATTGGAGTACCGAACACAATTTCCCGCGGGGAGTCAATGGCCATCCATTGGAGGAAGCACATATAGCAGCATTTAAGTACATGGTGAATAAATATGATTTTGCCTAAAAAGTTATTTTTTACAGGAGTTCCCGGCAGCAAATGGTCTGGAATTGCACAAATTCTAGAACAGAATTCTGTTTTCAATACATCAGACCGCACACCTGATAGGCTATACGAACACCATTCTTATACTGGGCATAAAGGTGTTTATTTTGGTGCAGGGATGGAATTGGCATCGGAATTAGACAATGAATTAATTAATTCAGCATGGCGCAATGATGACGGATGTAAAATAGTTAAAAGTCATGACTGGGCTACTAATTTATTAGAAGTTAAAAAGGCATTCCCAGTTGATTGGATTATGCTAGTGTATAGACCTGACCTGGTAAGTTATGCTTGGTGGCATGAAGCTGGTGGATTTCAAATTAAATATCCTAATTATAGTTGGTATGGTGATAGCATTGGTATGTTATCAGAAATTACCCGACAAAACAAAATGATCCTCACTTTTGCATTCAACTGGGATGCTAAATGGGAATACTTCACGGAAGAGTGGATTCAGAAACAATTTGGTATAACTATAAAAAATGTTCCCCAATATAATGACATTTTAGTTACGGTAATATGTTTCGACTAACTCACATAGAATTCAATATCACCAACGTTTGTAATTTAGGTTGTGTAAATTGCAGCACATTTAATAATTTCTATTTCAAAGGACATCAACGATGGGCTGATTATAAATATATATATGAAGAGTGGGGGGAAATTATAACTTTTCCCCGCTGTAGTATCATCGGCGGGGAACCTACCCTGAATCCTGATATAATAAATTGGATTAATGGCATACATCGTATCTGGCCATCAACCCAAATTGAAATATTCACCAATGGTGAATATTTAAACTTTTTTGACACCATAGCAGAACAGTTGTCACCTGAGGTGTTAAGCATGGTGGATATTCATATATCGGTTCATAACATAGAAACCCATAACAAGGTAACACACCATGATTTTATAAAAGACAATATAGCAAATATTGCAACATATTACAAAGATAATACATTGTGGTTGTCAATATATGATTCAATCAAAGATGCCACATGGCCACCGTGTAATAGGCCATCAGATTTTAATAATCTACCGACACACATCAAAGAAGAATGCATAACATTGCATCATTTTTCTGACGAGATATTTAACAATCGCCATTTATATACTACAATTCTATTAAAAAACAATGTTACGGTAACCGTATCACCCAAGTACATACATTCATCTAATGCACTAATAACATTGGATAACACAATGACATTGCATAATAGTAACCCAAGCAAAGCACATGCACTCTGCCATCTTTCACATTGTCATCAATTCAAAAATGGCAACTTATATCAATGCCCACTGCCTGCTGTGCTACCTGAATTTATAACACAGCACACAGTGCAACTCACCAATAAAATGGAAACTATTATATCTGACTATACTCCATTGGGCTGTGATAGCAACTATAACACAATGCGAGCATTTATTGATTCAATTGGCGACCCCCATCCGTATTGTAATTTTTGCCCGACTGATTCACAAATATCCCAAATCACATCAACGAACAAGAAAAATAATGCTAGGTAAATTTCAACATGGAAAATATGAAAATTGGCATAATAGCAGATGGCATTTTACGAAGGATCAATCCAACTATCATTTTGATATAACACAGCAAGATGAAGGATACCAGTATGTGTGCAACTTCAATGGATACTGGAATTTTGAATTGGAAACCGCATATAAACGGTGTGTGCCTGTTAACTGGGCTACACGCAATGTGATATACCAAGACAAATATGAAAAGCACGACCAACCATATTCAGCACGGGCAGAAGAACTAGATTTATTTAACGCAGGGGCTAACCCTAAAATGGAACTATTTGACCGTGCAGTAGTTGATGATTTAGATATATTTTGTGCAATGGGGCAGGCATTGGGTGTTGATTATGAATCAGTTGATCTAAAATTTCACAGCCAACGAACAGGGCAAATGATGAACCTCCATATATCCAAAATGGTAGGCAGAAAAGAACGTGGCAATTCATTTAAACAAACCAAATATGACAAAAATCCTGATCTAATCAAACGATATATTGTTATGTTAGCAGATTGGGATTATGGACAATTGATGACATTTGGTAACAAGACATTGACACATTGGAAAGCCGGTGATTGCTATACTTGGGATTGGCATAACATACCCATTTCAACTGTGAATACAGGATGGACTCCCAGACCATTGCTTCAAGTCACGGGCAAGGCAATTGAAAAAATTATACCAGATGTTATTACTCTATAAATACATCAACATAATACACCAATAACAACAATAAAAATTAAGTATTAAAGGAAAAATATGGAGTTTTATTTATTTGCAGTACTCGCATTATTTGCGGGCATCGTGTATGGCTTAATCATTGGTATTATACCAGCAGCAGGTGCAACAACAGGTCTTGTTGCACTCTTCCCATTTATCGTAACATTAAAATCAGTTGATCCGTATCTCGCAGTTATATTCATCGTAGCTGTCGTTGCTGCATCGACCACAGGCGATACATTCACATCCGTACTATTAGGTATACCAGGTGCTAACTCGTCAGCAGCGACGATGGTAGACGGATTTCCGTTGGCACAACAGGGTAAGGCTACCTATGCACTATCAGCCGCTGTTACTACATCCACCGTAAATGGGTTGTTTTGGGGGTCATTGACATTTTTATTGCTTCCTTGGTATTATGATTTTATTATTCTCCCACCAGTGCAAGGGGGTGTTGGACAAGCAGAATTGTTTATGTTATGCCTATTGGCGTTCGTAACAGTGGGGTTTGTATCCACTAAATTTTGGGGTCGTTCGTTAATAGCATTGGCAATGGGAGTATTCCTAGCACTTGTAGGAACAGACCCCGTTACCGCAGAACCAAGATTTACGATGGGATTTGACTTCTTAATGGGTGATGGCAATGGCAAGGGTATACCAATGATTCCTGTTATAGCTGGATTGTTTGCAATGCCCGAAATGCTACTAGCATTACGCAACACCACATTGGCAAATAAACGTGATATGTCAGAACATAAACAGCAACTTATAGATGGCATTAAAATATCATTTGTTGAATGGAAATTATCTGCCAAAGGTGGGTTGATTGGTGCTATAATAGGGTTTTTACCGGGATTGGGCGGTGGAATGTCTGATTGGATGGCATATGGACAAACGGTAGCAAGCAATCCCAATGAAAAAATACCATTCGGCAAAGGAAATATCAAAGGTGTAATTGGGCCAGAAGGGTCTAATAATTCACAAAAGGCATCTTCGTTTATACCAACTGTATTATTTGGTATTCCAGGTGCGCCATTTGCAGCAGTAGTTATTGGGTTATTCTCTGCGATTGGGTTTGAGTTGACACTTGATTCACAAAGTATAATGGGTGATGGATTATTTTTTAATTCACTTAGCTTTGGGTTTTTAAGTGCGACATTAATTACCGGTATTATATGTTTATATCTAATGCGATATATCACAATGATTGCATATGTGCCGTATAAGTTTTATTTTCCAATATTATTAGCCTTTATTGTATGGGCAACATACACATCAGGGTTTAGTACATACGGTTGGGAAAATGTTGCTTTACTAGGTGTGTTTACACTATTTGGTTTAGCAATGAAAAATTGGATGTTTAGTAGACCTGCGTTAATGATTGGATTTATTCTTGGTGACAAGATTGAAATGCTTTCATATCAGTTCTTCCAAATGTTTAATGTAGGTGGTTACCCACTAATTAAATTGTCTGAATTTTTTACAGATAAGCCAGTTGGTAGTGGGAAAATCAGGTTTGCACTGGGTGAAGGGAAGGATTTACTCGAACATCCAGTGTTTATGGTAACCTTTGTTTTAACAATGTTCGTATTAGTATGGGGTTGGAGAAATAGAGGTAAAGTTGATTATGCGTAAGGCATATTATTAGAAGGATATAACAACAATGAAAGTTTCTAAATTAGTAAAGAGTATGGCAGTAGCCACAGGTGTCATTTTTTCTGGCACCGCAATGTCGGATATTATTTTAATGTCCCCGCAGAAGCCAGGTTCTGGTACATCTGTATGGACTGAGATTATAGCGAAGGAATTTGCTAAAGCACCAGCACTAAATGGTGAAAATGTAGTGATTACATATAATCCAGGTGTTCGTGACATGGCTGGTCCAAATAAATTTCACAAAACAGAACGTTTTAAAGACAATGTGATTATGGTATCACATGGTGGGAATGGTATTTCATATGTGCAAGAAAATGTAAAATATGATTACACCGCATACGATAGTGTATGTCATCAGAATCTAAACATTATTATGGGCAAGCATGTAGGTGTTAACGAAGACGAAGGGATTTCACATATTGCAGGTTCTGGGATGGTTCCAGAAGGTCTTGCAATTGCCATGATGATTGGCGGACCATATAAAACAACACAAGAATATATTGATATTTTCAATGATAAAGTAACATGGATTAATGGTCTAAACGGGTCAGAACGCCATTTAGCATTCACTCGTGGCGAAGTTACTGCATCACGTGCTAATCCAGCACAATACATCTCGAAAATCCAACCATTGGTAGATGCTGGCAAAGTTGAAACTTGGTTACATCATGGTATATTAGATATTGCCAATGGTGGTGGAACAATAGATGATCCAAATTATCTTGGCAAGCGATTTGAGGATGTATTTGAAGCTAAGTGGGGAGTAGCACCATCGGGCGATTTATATGATGCATATAGTATGATTCATTCGTGGCGTGATGCTATTCAAAAGGCAATGTGGGTTAACAAGGGCAATCCAAACACAGCCAAGTATCGTCAGGCGTGTGAACAAATGGCTAATAACCCAGAATCAATTAAGGTTTTCCACAAGAAGATTGGAAAATATGATTGGATAGTAGGTGAAGATGGGAATAAAACTATTGATATTCTAATGGGTCTTATTAAGGATAAGCCACTGCAAGCATTAGTCAAGTTTAATCAGGAAGCTCTTGGGTTGAAGTCTATCTACAAAGCAGAGCTGGTTGCTGATCTAGCAGATTCCAATAGTTTCATCGTACCTGTTAGGTCATCAGGAAGTGCAGGAAATTGGTTTACTGAGTTACTCAATATCAACTAATGAAAAAACTGTTAATTCTCACTGGTCCACAGGGATCTGGAAACCATCTATTTACCAAATGTTTCTTACATAGTTCAATGGTAGGTGGATGGGGAGAATTAACAGACACCTATTGGCTTGGTCATCATACCGAACCGTTCATTGAAATATGGAATGGTGGTCGAGTTCTTGCATTAGACGACCTTAAAGGGTTTGATTATTGGGTAACTTCAATATCAATTCCGTATGTGCATAACAACACAACTCAAATACCAAATATAGTTGATTTTTATAACCAAGCAACTAAGTTAGGTATAGATGTACAATTAGGCATTATCACACGGGATAAAAATATACTAGAAGCCCAACAAACTAGAGTTCGTGGGGAATCTACACTGCATATGTTTATGGATGAATTGCGGAACATTGATCATACAGGCATACCATACCATTTTATCTCGCATGAGAGTTTGTCATTGCATGGACATAGGTATATGGGTTATTTGAGTAAATTATTTGGGTTTCCTACGATAAATAATCACAAAGTTGCTAATGATTTATGTAATACCAATGCTAATAAAAAATACATTAAATATATAGAAGAACATTGGTTAGACAAAGAGGTTAAAAAAGCGTGTGAAGAAAGTTCCATTACTAATTCCTAATTATGATGATTTTAGCAAACATAAACATATAAAGTTTACTGTTTCTGCTAGAAATAAACCTACAGGGATGCTTATTAACGATTTTCTTATCGCAGAATATGGATTTCTTAATTATAACCAAATAGATACAGTATATGGGTTCACAGAAGAGTTAATTCCATTGTATGGCGGACGTAGTTTCAAGCCAGAAGCTGTACTTACTGAATATGACCTTGATTCCATGTATCAAGATGGGATCGGCTTACGATTGCCATTGACCAATTCACTTGTCACCAGGCAAGATTATGAAGATAGCAAATGGTTCTTGGAAAAGCATCATAGAGAACATAATGATGTTATTATTACTGTTAAAAAATTAGCAGAATGGATTCGAGAAGATTTTCCATTATATAACAGAGATTGTAGTACAATCAAAAACTATACACCAAAACAAATAGATAATTCATTTAGTGATGGGTTATATGATAACACTGTATTATCCGCTAGGTTCAATGATGATCCTAATATAACAAACATCGTGAATAAAGATAAAATTATTGTATTTGCGAATTCTAAATGTGGCTGGACATGCCAAACACCGACCTGTTACATGCAGGTATCACAGAATATCAAAGGGTTAGAAGAGACGTTTGAATGTTCACAAAATGGTGGGACAGATAAAGTGATTTTTAATATTAATCGATTGGTTGATATGGGGTTTAGTCATTTTAAATTAACTCCAATCAATGAAACGGTTGGCATTATGTTGCATTTGCTATGAGTTTATTGGTCGCAAATACAACATATGTATTATATCGGCTAATGATAAATGGCACAATCGTGCATTTTTTAAACAAGCACACACCGTATTATATCGCTGTATTTGTAATGTCGCAGCTCAGTTTTGCATATGATACCTTGATATTTGGTTATTATTTTAATGCACTGCAAATCCCATTGATGTCGGAGTATGTTATTATTGATATAATATATACTATTAGAGTCCTAGTTGCGTGGTGGTTAATCAGGCAACTACACCGTATATCAGTAAATTATTGGGGTTCTGTTCTGGTAGTAGCCGAATTAACATTCATTGCCGATTGGTTCATATTTAAAGGCGTATTTAGATGACATTATCCCACCTAAACCTAATGCACAAACCAAGTGTTCGGTTAAGAAGATACGCTAGATATCATCCTGTTTTAAACCCTATATTAAATTTTCCAACAGGCTACTGGATTAGTATTCCTGATAATGGATCACTAAAAAGTATTCATAAGAGACTGCATCATATAATAAATCAGCACAATACTTATAATCCGATAGTAGTAATATATTCTATTCCGGATCGCGATATTTGTGGTTACTATTCAACTGGTGGATGCAATGATGCCGAGGAGTACTTGCAATTTATATACATAGTAGCCAATGAATTAAGCAAAGGCAAAGATCCTATTATAATATTGGAACCAGATGCATTGCCTGCAGTATGGAAAGAAGGGCATTCGTTGCGTAGGGAAAGAACACAACTAATAAGCAAAACAATAGATATACTAAACACAATACCTAACCCATATATATATATTGATGTCGGAAATCCCGGATGGATTATTGACACATACGAGGCAGGAAAACTGTTAATTGAAGCTGGGGTTGATAAAACGAGTGGGTTCTCAGTGAATGTATCTAACTTTTATTCAACTGATTTGTGCATAGAATATAGCGAACAAATTGCAATAATGGTTGAAAAAAATTATATAATAGATACGAGTCGTAATGGCAATGGTAATTTAAACTCGGCTCAGTGGTGCAATCCCCCAGGACGAGCATTGGGTATAAGTCCAACCCTCGCACACGATAATGACCAGGTAGATGCATGCCTGTGGATTAAACCGCCTGGGGAATCAGATGGCGAATGCAATGGTGGACCGAAGGCTGGGGTTATATGGCCAGAATATGTAGAGGGATTATTGAATGGCATTTAAGATTTTAGTAATGGGATTATCGGGTTCGGGAAAAACCACACTAGCTAAATCATTAGTTGATGTATTGCTAGAATATAAAGCTGTGGTGAGGTTGAATGCAGATATTGTACGTGAAACAGCAAATGATTGGGATTTTTCAGAAGAAGGACGCACTAGGCAAGCACACCGATTAAAAAATATAGCAGACAGATCAACAAGTGATATAGTAGTGTGTGATTTTATAGCACCATTGCCTGAATCAAGAGAAATATTTAATGCTGATTATACTATATGGATGAATACCGTTAAACATAGCAAATATCGTGATACCGATGATGTATTTAATTCTCCAACGAATACTAACATTATAATTACCAGATTTGATTATAACGCTAAAAGCATTGCTAATAGTATACTTTCAGTGTATAATTGAACATATATGCAAACCCCATTTAAAATACTAGGTGTTCCCGAAACAGCATCTGATGCTGATATTAAGAAAGCCTACAAAAAACTATCCATGAAACATCACCCAGATAAGGGTGGGGATGATACTATATTCCAAGAAATATCAACGGCATATGCTACAATTAAAAATGCAAATGCTAGACAAGAATATCACCAATCCAATAGGGGGTCCGGTTATATTCACGCACATTCAGGCAATTTTCATGATATGTTCACTCAACCATTTAGTTATAGAAGAGTATCAGTACAAGCAGTGCTAGTAGTCACATTACAAGAATTAGCATCCAATGAGAAGAAACTGATACAATTACAGAATGGTGTTACCGCAGAAATTGTCATACCACCCACTATAAATGACGGGGATGCGATTAAATATCCACAACCTAACGATGTTGATTTGATTGTTAAGTTTAAAATCCACCCTGATCCTATGTGGGAAAGAAAAGGATTAAACCTAACTACCAAAGTTAACATAGACTTTTGGGATTTAATATTAGGCACTAGTATTTCAGTGTATGATATTTATGAACAGGAACTTAATGTATCCATCTCACCAAAATCTGCACCAGGAACAATATTGCGATTAAAAGAGCATGGGTTAAAATCACAACACACAACTGGTGATATGTTTGTATTATTGCAACCCGAATTACCTGCTGATATTCCTGAATCAATAATTACGGAGATTAGAAAGATTAAAACTAAATAATTTTATATGTTAAAAATAATTAAAAACCCACTAAAGAAAAAAGCAAAAAAATGCACTTTTGTAAAACCAATAGATAACCAAAAAATAGCAGTTAAAATGTCTATATGTATGGTCAATGATGATAGAACTACAATCACAGCACCCGAAGTAGGGGTTGATATGTCTATAATAGTTACAAATCAACACCCTACATATTTGTTTAATCCCATCGTATTAAATGATGAAGATAACATATTGGAAATACAATACCAAGATTATATAGGCAATACACAACTAGTAAATATCAACGATAATTTGGATGAAATCCGATCCAAAATTAAATTACTTCAAGGCACTAGAAAAGCTCCAACCAAGAAGAAAGTAGCCAAGAAGAAGAAAATAACAAAACAGAGAACTACAAAAAATGCAAACAAATCCTGAAATTGAACAGATAACAGATTATGCTATATCTATAGCCAAGCAGAAAAACAACGAATATGTATTATTGGAACATCTATTGCTAGCATTAATACGATATGAACCATTTAACAAATGCCTAATCGAATACGGAATAGAAGTTGAAGCACTAGATGTAGAATTAGATGCATATTTAGAAGATGTGGGGAATATATCCACTAGTTCAGAACCACCCAAACGAACCAATGCATTGGAACGAGTATTTAACCGTGCGGTGACTCAAGTTCTATTTACAGGCAGACGCTATGTAACTACAATAGACATATATTTAAGTATAACTAGTGAAACAAATAGTCATGCATCATACTTCTTATTAAAGTATGGAATGAATCGTGATGAGTTTACTGCATTCTGGAATACGCATTACTCAGAGGACGATGTAGTACTATCCGATGATCAAGCGATGGATATTCTTAATAAACACTGCACTAATCTCAACGAATTGGCAAGAGATGAAAAATTAGAACCACTGATTGGCAGATCCATCGAGATTACCGATGCCATAGATGTATTGGCTAAAAAATTCAAAAGCAATGTATTAATGGTAGGGGATCCGGGTGTAGGCAAAACCGCTATTGTAGAAGGATTATCCCAATTAATTGAATCTGATAATTGTCCAGAATTTATTGCCGACCATACGGTATGGAGTTTGGAGGTTAGTGACATCGTTGCTGGTAGCAAATATCGCGGGGATTTTGAGGAAAAATTCAAAGATATCATCAAGTCATTGGAATCATTAGAGAATACGATTTTGTTTATTGATGAGGCACATACAATGTCAGGTGCAGGTAGTACGGGCAAAGGTGGGCCAGACTTAGCTAGTATGTTAAAGCCGGCCATTACTAAAGGAACACTAAAAGTTGTTGCAAGCACTACATGGGAAGAATACTACGAAACCTTTGAGAAAGATCGTGCATTAATGCGACGGTTCTATAAATTAGTCATTGAAGAACCTGATTATGATACCAATGTGAAGATTCTTACAGGGGTCAGTAAGCGTTTAGGAGAATATCATAAGGTTAAGATTGATGAAGATGCAATTATTAATGCCATTGATCTAAGTAATCGCTATATGCATGATCGCAAAAACCCTGATAAATGCATCGATTTGGTGGATGCTGCTTGTGCTAAACAACGTGCTAAAGCAAATGAAGGAACACATATTACCAAACAAAGAATCATTGACCAAGTGGCTAAACTAACTAATATACCAGCAGAACGATTAACCAACGAAACTTCTACCAAGTTGAAGAACCTTGATAGTAATATCAAAGATAAGCTGTATGGACAAGATAATGCGGTTGATGAAATGCTAAATCGGGTATATGTTGGATTTAGTGGAATCAGCAAAAAAGATAAACCAGTTGCTAGTTTCCTTCTATTGGGTCCCACGGGAACTGGAAAAACTGCCATTTCTAAATTATTAAGCACACACCTTGATATGGAATTACTACGGTATGACATGAGTGAGTACCAAGAGAAACACACTGTAAGCAGTCTAATTGGTCCACCACCGGGATATGTCGGCTACGAAGATAGTAGCCTTGGGGGTGGGAAACTAATATCTGATCTTAGTAAAAACCCATACAGCATTATCTTATTTGATGAGATTGAAAAAGCACATCCAGATGTGAGTAACATTCTGCTACAAATGTTAGATGAAGGTAAAATAACTAGTAGTTCAGGGAAATCTGTCAAAATTAATAATAGCATTATAATTCTAACCTCAAACTTAGGTGCACAAGCCAATGAAGCAAATAACATTGGTTTCGCACAATCGTTGGAGAAAACAGGGGAAGAAGATGATGCGGTTAAAGAATTCTTCAAGCCAGAACTACGAAACAGAATTGATAAAATAATCAAATTCACCAAATTAGATACATTGAGTATTAAGAAAGTGGTTGTTAAATTCATCAATGAACTAAAAGAATCATTGGCTGATCGCAACATAAAACTGATGGTCAATGAAAGCGTTATTTCTCACATAGCCGAAATTGGGTATGATAGCAAGATGGGGGCAAGACCTATCAGTAGAAAAATTGATGAACTAATCCGAGTGCCACTAAGTCAAAAATTATTATTTGATGATATTACAAACTGCAATATTAATATCATTTTAAATGATGTAATTGAATTTGAAATTATGCCAGCGGTGGTTGAAAAAGCTGAAATACCAGCAGATATGGATATACACCCAGAAACAGACAAAGATGGCGTGATCGTATTAACACAATTTAAACCAACATGATTAATACAAATAATTCTTTCTGCGTGTTGCCATTTATTCATCGTTTTATATCATACAAAACGAATTACCTATGCTGTGTAAGTGAAACACCATTAGGCAACATTTCATTGGATGATATAAAACGTAAATTATATAATGGGCTAAAAGTATCACAGTGTGATGTATGTTACCGAAATGAACAAAATGGCATAATGAGTAACCGATTACGTGAAAACAATCAATGGTTACCACAATATCCTGAATTGTTGTCTGAAATAAAAGACTGGTATCACAACAGCATTCCATTAGAAGTATACTACTATGATATCAGATACGGCAACAAATGCAACTTGAGTTGCATTTGTTGCCGTCCGACCGCTAGTAGTTTTAAAGCAAATGAATTAGGTATACCAAATCATTATAATGATGTGGTAATGCCTAACATAGATTTATCATCGGTGACGAAGATATATTTAGCGGGTGGTGAACCATTAATTATTGATGGTTGCTTAAAAATAATTAATGATATATCATTATTGCCTGTTGACCAGCAACCTGAATTGGTAATAAATACCAATCTATCTAGAATAAATGCACAACTAAAGCAAGACTTCACACAGATTAAAAAACTTTCATTGGTTATTAGCATTGATGCATTTGGTGCAGTCAATGAATACCACCGATGGCCATTGCACTGGGATAAATTCGTCCATAACCTAGAATATGTCGCTGATTCAAATATATATTTAATGGTTAACACCGTAGTTGATGCAATCAGTATTATAAATTGTGCCGATATCCGTTTGCTGGAAGATATGATTGATAACTGGAACCTAACAGTCATCAATGATTTATATTCAGCATCATTGTTTATTGAGAATATTCCAACCATTCATAAAGCATATGTGAAGGATAATTTTTCGAATATAAAGAAGTCAAGATTCTTTACAGAAAATGATGAGTTTAAAAGAACAGTTAATCTTATATTATCTAAAATTTCAGAACCAGGTAACCCCCAGTCATTGGCTGAGTTTGTCAAAAAAAATGATGAACTAAGAAATATAAACCACGTTGATTATTTGAAAATTAACTTATATTAAAATGCATGCCATATACAATAAAGCCTCATACTTTTGGTTTACCTGTGATATCTCCCAAGTACAACAAGTAATTAATACCCCCCCATTAATAGTCAAAATATACATCAATGATATACAGATATACAATAACACAATACAACTATCAAATAAATTAACAGTTCCGATACCCAATATACCAAATAAGACGAACAATATTTTATTCATCATATGCGGGAAAACGGATGATCACACACTAGTTGATGCTAGTGGGAATATAACAGCAAGCACATCTGTTATGGTGGACAATATTACCATTTCTGGTGTGAACCTATCTATTATCCCTCCTAACATTGTATCATCAGCAAAGGTAATATGCTATACTCACAATTATAACGGTTACAGAATCACAGTTAATGAAGTTTTGGACAATAATCTAATGCTTAGTTACAATGGAATAGTGAAATTATCATTTACGACCCCAATATATGACTGGTTGTTAAATTTAGAATAATATTATGTTTATATCACCAAATGACATTACAACATTAACATTAGAAATCACTTCCTTTTGTAATTTGCATTGTCCACAATGTCCACGTTTTAATGCAGCCGGTTACTTAAATAACGAATTAGCATTAGATCATTTAAATGTGGATATATTAAATAATATACATCTAAATAACTTTCCTAACTTGGAAAATATAATATTTGAAGGTGACAATGGGGATGCATTAATGCATCCCCATTTTTTATTATTTTTGGATTTTTTCAAAGAATACAAAGTACAATTAACCACAAACGGTTCGATTCGATCTACTAAATGGTGGCAAGAATTAGCTAAATTTCCAAATTTATCAGTAACATTTTCAATTGATGGATTGGATGATACTAATGAGATTTATCGCATCGGTGCAAGTTTTAATAAAATAATAGATAATGCTAAAGCGTTCATAGATGCGGGTGGGGTTGCAAGTTGGAAATATATTATATTTAGGCACAACGAAGCACAAGTGCCAATAGCTAAGACTCTTGCGGATGATATTGGGTTTGATAAATTTTTCACGATAATATCAGAAAGATCGTGGTTTCATGGCGATAAATGGGAAGTGTTCATTAATGGCAAATACCGATATGACATTCATCCATCAACATCATTGGTTGAATTTAATGGCACAGCGCATAAAGTCATCAAAGACCAGACTATTCAAGCCAATAGCTGCTTGCTAAAAAAATATGGAGACTTATATATTAATTACAAAGGACATGTGCTACCATGTTGTATGACTAGCAGTTATACATATACATCAAATATTAAATCACAAATGTGGCAACGTATCGTAGGGGATATAGCATATATAAATTTATACGATTTTACGTTATCCGATATATTATCATCTGATTTTTATATATCATACTTACCTAATAGCTTTAATGGATTCCCATGGATTGCGCCTTGCTGTGCTACGTTTTGTTCGCAATAGTAGCATAAATATACGAAATGAATATATTTGAATTAGACAGTTTTAGGTTAGATGATGCGATAAATTTCCACAAGGAATTAAATCCCCAATTGTGGGATTCAGAAGAACGAATGCGGAAAGAAGTACATACGGCATTGCTTGATATTGCGGAGGATTTTAGGATATTCTTGGGTGTAAAAGACCTCGCAATAACGG
>Ga0209774_1001116_pt1 | contig 16332 bp, 14 predicted proteins | sample SaaInlV_150m_DNA_2_FD_184648 | JGI IMG/M metagenome (GOLD analysis project Ga0209774, IMG submission 184648) | Marine microbial communities from expanding oxygen minimum zones in the Saanich Inlet - SI037_S2LV_150m_DNA (SPAdes) (version 2) | ecosystem: Environmental > Aquatic > Marine >... | reverse complement strand
ATACTGTGGTAGTTAAAAATAAAAAACTACACCACTGAAATAACTTAAAAAAGATTACTATTTAACTAATATTCGTGAGAGTATACTCCCAATGATATTCCATTGTCAAGAAATTTTTGTGATTTTAAAGAAATTAAATAAATAAGTTTTTTCTTCTAATTTATCAAAAAAAAATAAGAAAAATTATGAAAAAAAGTGGCCCTATAGGGAAGTATCTATATAGATAATAAACAACAACAAGGATTACTAGTAAAACTTCAATTAAAAATTAAATTTAATCTGAACTAGTGGAACAGATAATAGTTAAAAATTGACATTCATCTGAGATAATTTTTTTAGGTCCGTGTGGTTTATCTGAGTCAAAATATATGGAGTCACCCTTCTTGAAGTTGTAAACCTTGCTTCCATAGTAATAATCCATTTGACCTTTAAGCATGTATATAAATTCAACGCCCTTGTGTTGAAATTCTGGAAAATCATAGTCTCTCGAACTGACAGTAATAAGACATGGCTCGACTTTTAGTGGCCCCCCTACCGTATGACCGAGAAGCTGATAATGACGACTCTCATCTGACCCTGCTCTTTCTATTGTTAAACCTTCTCCTGACTTAATAAAGGTTGGCTCAACGTCTTTATCATGCTGCTCAAACAGAGATGTAATTGAAATATTAAGTGCATGACATATTAATTGAATCGTTTTTAATGAAGCACTAATCTGACCATTCTCAATTTTTGAAAGCATACTTGCAGATAACTGCGATTGCTTTGATAGTTGCTGAAGTGTTACCCCAGCATTTTTACGGTTAATACGGACTTGCTTTCCAATGGATGCTTCTAGCTGCTTATCGGTTCCAAAACTTGGAAGCTCTTTATTTATTATTGAAACGCTTTTTTGTTTTAAAGGGTTTTCTGAGTTAGAAGCCATAAATTATTTATTTACTTAGAATAAGAAATATATATTATAAAGAAAATAATATTAGCACACAACTACCCAAATGAACTTGATTATTATCTTGAGCGGCGACTTCTTCGATTCTTAGTCGGTGTTGAGTCATCTCCTTGGAAAATCGCCCTAGAACCCTTCGACATTGGGCCTAGCATATTTTCAATCTGTTCTAGAGTTGGAGGTGAACTTATCTGGTGCTTATCCATAGCTTTTCGCATTGCTCTTACATGATCAAAGGTCGTTCCACAGCAACCACCAATAATTTTTGCCCCCGAGTTCATAGCAATTTGAACGTAGTCAGCCATTAACCCTTCGGTTCCAGAATAGACAATACTGCCATCACGAAATTCTGGGATACCGCAATTTGCCTTTGAAATAACTACTGTATCCGGACCAACGTTTCGATTAATGTCATTGATTGTTGCTAATAGGTCAGAAGCGCCTATACCGCAGTTTGCGCCAAACCCTGTCAAATTAAGATCTTTAGCTCTCAATGCAAGGTTTGATGGTGTAACCCCCATCATCGTTTTACCAGCTGTATCAAAACTCATTGTTGCACAGACAGGCAATCCAAAATCTTTAACCGCATCTAGTGCTGCCTCTAGCTCCTCCATTGAGTACATTGTCTCTAGCCATAAAACATCAACACCCCCTTCAACTAAACCTTCTGCTTGTGCCTTAAAGGCATCAGTCGCCTCCCCTGGAGTCATCAGACCGTGTGGCTCAATCATCTCACCAGTTGGCCCCATTGCACCAGCTACTATTACCAAGCGATCAGAATTATCAGCAACCTCTCTGGCTATAATTCCAGCAGCCTTGTTTAGTTCAAAAACTCTATCCTCAAATTTATGTAATTTAAGTCTATAAGAAGTACCCCCAAAAGAATTAGTAAGAAACATATCAGACCCTGCATCAACAAAGCCTTGATGAAGCGCACGAATTCGATCTCTATGATTAATATTCCAAGGTTCAGGAGGGTCTCCAGTTTCAAGCCCCATAGCAAACAAATTAGTACCAGTAGCGCCGTCAGCTAATATATGGTTTTTTTCTTTAAGAATTTGTAGAAAATTATTCATTTGATTGTAAAAAATTAAAAAAGAGATGCAGTAAAAATCACTAAAAAATGCAATAAGATTTGTAGTGAATATGATACAGTCATAGAAGCTTTAATTATCAATAAAAAAGTTGTCAAATTTAAATTATGAATAATTTAAATAATTATCAATTAGAAGATATCAATCCCTATATAATTTCAAGTTAAAATCTAACTCACAAATTGTGAATATTTTGATGACAAAGCAAGTGCAAAATTGCAAGCTATTTTTTAGCAATAAGTATAGTCTTGGTCACTCTCATACAATCCAAAAAACGATTTATTTTCTTGCTATAAATTCTTGGAACAATGAATAACAATTCAAACTCACATGAAGATGTGATTAATCGTTTTATTAGTTTCGGTGAATCTAATTTTGAATCAACATCTTTCCAGACTCCAGCAAAGAAAAGTGCCGCACAACTCGGAGTTCTTCGTTTAATTTATGCCTATCGATTCTCGGGACACTTGAGAGCTAAACTTGACCCTTTAAAGAGACCAAGACATCACACAACGCCGCCATTTACAATTGAAGAATTTGGTTTAACTACTGAAGACCTAGACAAGACCTTTGAAATGGGATCCTACCAAGGACCAAACTGTAATACTCTACGAGAACTTGTAGCCTCTCTTGAAACTACATATTGTGGCAGCCTTGGTACTGAGTATATGCATATCCCTAATATTGAAGAAAGGAAATGGATTCAAACAAAGATTGAGACTATGTCTGTAGATCTTCAAAATGATCCAGAATACAAAAAATGGCTACTTCAACGAATAACTGCAGCAGAAGTTTTTGAAAAATTTCTTCACAATCAATACGTTGGTCAAAAACGTTTCTCCTTAGAAGGGAGTGACACCCTCATACCACTACTGAATGTCCTTATTGAGCACTCAGGTAATCACTTAATGAAGAGGATCTGTCTAGGGATGGCTCATAGGGGGCGCTTAAATGTATTAATTAATATCATGGGTAAGCGCGCTGAAAGCTTATTCAAAGAGTTTGATGGCGATTTAGGATTGACTAAGAATCAAACGGGTGATGTGAAATATCACCAAGGCTTTTCTTCAGATATTAAAACAGAAAAAAATAATGTCCACCTCGCTTTGATGTTTAACCCCTCTCACTTGGAGTTAGTTAATCCAGTTATTGAAGGTTACGCTCGATACCATCAAGATATTATCGGTAATTCAGATCGTCAAAAGGTTTTGCCTGTTCTTATTCATGGTGATGCCGCCTTTTCAGGTCAAGGCGTTGTTATGGAAACATTAAACATGTCTCAGTCTGGAGGATACAGAACTCAAGGAACTATTCACATTATTATTAATAATCAGATCGGCTTCACCACTAGTAAACAAGATGACGCTAGATCGACTGACTATTGCACTGATGTTGTAAAAATGATTAATGCACCTGTCTTTCATGTCAACGCTGAAGACCCTGAAATGGTTAGTTTTATAACTCGCTTAGCGCTTGATTACCGTATGAGATATAAAAAAGATGTGGTAATAGATTTGATGTGCTACAGGCGTCATGGCCACAATGAAGCAGATGAACCCGCCGTTACTCAGCCATTGATGTATGAAGCCATACGTAAAATGCCAACAACCAGATCAAACTACGCAAACTCTCTTATGAGGGAAGGTGTAATTAATCAGGCAGAAGTTGACTCAATGATGAGTGACTACCGACAAAAGCTAAAAGATGGCCAGAACGTTGCATACAATATCATTAAGCCAAAAAACAAGAGGGCCTGGGAAATGCTCTGGGAAGATTATTTTGATTCTTCATGGGAGGCACCTTATGAATCTTCCATTACTCATAAACACATAAAGAAACTTAACAAAAAACTTCAAAAAATACCTACTGGCTTTGAGGTTCACCCGCGAGTTAAAAAGATGCTGTCTGATAGGCAGAAAATGGCCAATGATAAAATTAATGCTGACTGGGGTTTTGCTGAAACATTAGCTTATGCAAGTCTCACAGAGCAAGGAACATCTATTCGACTTTCAGGACAAGATAGTGGGAGAGGAACATTCTTTCACCGCAATGCAGTACTCCACAATCAGTTAGTAAATGAAGATTACATTCCTCTTAAAAATATTAGCAAAAATCAAGGAAAAGTTCAGATTATTGATTCAATTCTTTCGGAGGAGGCGGCACTTGGTTTTGAGTATGGTTACGCTACAGCAAACCCAGAATCTCTCGTCATCTGGGAAGCTCAGTTCGGCGATTTTGCAAACGGTGCACAAGCAATTATTGATCAATTTATTGCCTCAGCAGAGGCTAAATGGGGACGCCTTTCTAACTTAGTTATGCTTCTTCCACATGGCCTTGAGGGTCAAGGACCTGAACACTCATCTGGAAGGCTTGAGCGCTTTCTTCAGTTATGTGCCAGTCACAATATGCAGGTCTGTGTTCCCACAACGGCCTCTCAAATATTTCATTTAATGAGACGACAAGTTAATAGAAAATTTCGTGCGCCTCTAATCATTATGTCTCCAAAAAGCTTGTTAAGAAATCCTTTAGCCTCCTCACCTTTATTTAAGTTCACTGAGGGAAAGTTTAGGGATGTATATGAAGAGCAGTATGACAACATTAAACCTAAAAAAGTTGACCGCGTCATTATGTGTAGTGGCAAGATATTTTATGAATTATTAACTCGTCGCCAAGATGATCAGATTAATAATGTAGCAATCCTTAGGCTCGAGCAGCTCTACCCATTTCCAGCGGAGAAACTTATGACAGAGCTCGCAAAATTTCCAAAAGTTAAGGATGTAGTTTGGTGCCAAGAAGAACCAATTAACCAAGGCGCATGGTACACCTCTAGACATAATTTTATGGAATGTATAATTAAAAATCAAACTCTCCATGCTGTTGCACGAGATCTATATGCAGCGCCAGCTGAAGGAAGTATAAGACAGCACAACATTAACCAAAGCTACGTAATTGAGCAAGCGCTAGGCATTCAGCCTATAAATAACTCTAGGAGTATTAAGAAGTGAAAGAAGTAAAAGTACCTATATTGCCAGAATCAATAAGTGAGGCGACTGTTGCTGCATGGCACAAGAAGCCTGGTGATTATGTTGAAATCGACGATGTCATTGTTGAAATTGAGACTGACAAAGTTGTACTTGAGGTTCCTGCAGAAGAGTCTGGCGTTTTAAGTGAAATCCTAGAAAAGGAAGGTGAAACTGTTAGCGAGAATCAAGTTCTTGGTCTTTTGGATGATGAAGCTAAAGAAGTTGAAGTAGAAGCTCCAGCTGAAGAAGTTGTTGAAGAAGTTCCAATACAAGAAGCTCCAGCTGAAGAAGTTGTTGAAGAAGTTCCAACACAAGAAGCTCCAGCTGAAGAAGTTGTTGAAGTAGAGGAAGCTCAAAATATAGCTAGCGATGATAACTCAAATCTAAACGAGACTCCTGTAATGAGTAATCGAATGGAAGAAAGAGTCCCAATGAGCCGAATTCGTAAAACTATTGCAAATAGGCTCCACTCTGCTACTCAAAACACGGCTATGCTCACAACATTCAATGAAGTTGATATGAGTGAAATATTGACTATGAGATCTAGCTACAAAGAGGCATTCGAAAAAAAATATTCAATTAAATTAGGCTTCATGTCTTTCTTCGTTAAGGCTGCTGTCGAATCACTTAAAAAATTCCCTACAGTCAACGCCTATATTGATGGCAATGACATTATTTACCATGCATATTGCGACGTCTCAGTGGCTGTGTCTTCAGAGCGTGGACTTGTTGTCCCCGTTCTTCGTGATGCCCACAAAATGGAAATGCATGAAATAGAAAAACGTATAACTGACTTTGCTTATAGGGCTCAAGAAGGCTCTCTTGGTGTTGATGAAATGAGTGGTGGTACCTTTACTATATCTAACGGTGGTGTTTTTGGATCCCTCCTCTCTACACCAATTCTAAACTCTCCTCAAAGCGCTATTTTAGGAATGCATAAAACCGAAGATCGTCCAGTTGTAGTCGATGGTGAAATTGTGATTCGACCAATGATGTATTTGGCTCTATCTTATGACCATCAAATTATTGATGGAAAGGAGGCAGTTCAGTTTCTAATTTCAATCAAAGAAGCTCTAGAGGATCCCGCTAGACTATTGCTAAAAGTTTAATCTCGCAATATAATTCGCTCAATATTAATTATTGAGGGAGTATTTAATGTGCAGTTTAAAAGAAGAGTATGAAAAGGATGGTTTTTATTCACCGGTCTCTGTCATCGATACATCTCTTGCAATAGACTATCGTAACATCCTTGAGAAAACTGAATCAAAGGTTGAGTTACTGAACTATCGCTACAAGATTCATACTGCGCTTGATTTTGCTTACCAACTAGCAATCAATGAAAAGCTCTTAGATAAGATTGAGTCTCTCATAGGACCCAACATACTGCTTTATAACACTTCGTTTGTAATCAAGGAGCCGCACTCTAAAACACACATCAGTTGGCATCAAGATCTGAGCTACTGGGGTTTTAATGACGATAAACAGGTAGCTGCTTGGGTTGCCCTGTCTGATGCAACTGAGGAGAATGGGTGCATGCACATGATTCCTGGAAGTCACAAAAACGGAAAAATTCCTCACAGAACTACAGTTGACAAACACAACCTTCTTCATCACGGTCAAACGATTGAAAATGTCTCTGAAAGTGATTCGGTGAGCGTCCCATTAAAGGCAGGAGAGGCTTCTCTTCATCACGGCTGGACAATGCACACTTCTTACCCGAATGAAAGCAGTAATCGAAGAATTGGACTAACCATTAACTACATTTCCACGGACATGTACCAAACTCAAACAGACAATGACTCAGCCATGCTAGTTAGAGGTGTTGATGACTATCAGCATTTTGCAATGGACGAGCCTCCAACTCAGGAGTTTGATGAGGCGGGCTGGATCAAGTTACAACGAAAAGAGGCGCTGATTCATCAAACTTATAACAAGATGAAAAAATAATAATTTAATGTCATTCATAAAAAAAGGGCGGTATTTTCATACCGCCCTTTTTCGTTTTATTGCTTTTTACAGTTATTTATAGTGCTCTTGCTCGTCAGCATTGCCTTTAGCTAAAACCGCTATCAACATTACTGATGCAATCACCGTCCACCATCCAGGCGCAGATGAGCCTGATCCGATGTACATGCCCATGTCAATCCAACCATCGGCATTATAAAGTTCTGCAAAAGATTCAGCAAAATATCCCATATTATTTCTCCTTATTAAGAATCAGACTCAGGACTAACCATTGACTCAGGGTATGCCTGAGCAGGAACCTTGACAGCGTCAAGACCTTTGATTTGAACTGATTCTGGGATACGCAACATACCTGCTTTATGGACTAACCAAGATACGATGTATCCCGGAACAAATCCTAGCAAGAACATGACTACTGCACCAACGACTTGGCCAAACAGGCTGATTGCAACTGTATCTTCTGGCGCAAAAGCACCCAGTCCTGGCGCACCAGAACCCAAGACACCAAGCATCACAACGCCGAAGAGACCAATCGTTCCGTGAACCGTAACACAGCCAACAGCATCATCAATACCAAAACCCTCTAACCAGTCTGCACAAGGCTTCAAGATCATACCGGCAACCATTGCAATAACTATTACAGTAGAGCCAAAGTATATATCAAGGCCCGAGGCAACAGAAATAATACCTGCAAGACAGCCAGACATCATCCAGAACGGATCTCTAGTAACAACCCAAGCACCGATAATACCGCCCGAAGCAGCCAAACATACGTTGAATGCTAGAGCAGAAAGCGTCATCGGCGTACCATAAATGGTTGTACCTTGGTCCGCGTACCAACTCCAGCCTTCACCAGGCAGAATGATACAGGCCATTAGGAATCCGAAGAAACCAACAATAATCAGCATTAAGCCGGTTACTGTGAGCGGCATGTTGTGACCAGCGATGTGGTTAGCAGAGCCATCAGCGTTGAACTTTCCAACACGTGGACCTAAATTAATTAGGATACCAAGCGCGAAGAATCCTGCGACAGCGTGCACGAGACCTGCAGCACCAAAGTCATGAAAACCGAACTCAGTCACTAGCCAACCGTCTGCGTGCCAACCCCAAGCAGCAGCGACAACCCATGCAAAAGAACCTAGCACGATCGCACAGATTACAAAACCAACGGTTTGTATTCTCTCGATCAGAGCGCCAGAGGCAATCGATGCAGTGGTCGCAGCAAACAGAGCGAAAGCACCCCAGAATACACCTGATGCGTGATCAGCCATATTTGGACCCATGTATTGAGCAGAGTCGCCCCATGGCAATGCTATAGCATTTGCATATTCGATACCTGAAATCTCCATATATCCTGCGCCAGAGGCGAGGTCATACGGGAACGTTGGTAAGGCCCAATAGAACCACCAACCAAACAGATAGAACGTGATGATTGTAAACGCGAACGCGAGTAAGTTTTTCGTACCCGATGATAGAACGTTCTTCACGCGAGTAGCGCCCATCTCATAGAGAAGGAAGCCGGCATGAATAAGAACCATCAGAGGGATTGTTAAGTAGTAGTACGCTTCAGCAAACATCGTGTTTGTGACCTGAGCCGCACTTTTGACAGCAGCTAACTCTGCCGTTAAAGCTAATATTTGATCTTCCAAAACATTATCTCCTTTTTTAGTTTAAAGAATCTCTCTCCTTTTTATTGATAGGCAAATTTAACACCTACCAGAAACGAGTATATATGAAGAAGGATTTGAAATCTATAAAAAACATCTTTAATTACTATTCAAAAAAGAAGTTTTATAAAGTATTTTTAAAAAAAACAATTAGCTATTATCTAGCTCGAGCAGATATGGCGCAATATAGCCTTGATAATCTTTCCTTTTATGCTTCGGTAAGTCTACCCAGCCTCCGACCGTTCCTCGACATTCTGGGGAGCCACATAAACATTTACTTGGAAAATACCCTATTTTATAATTTTGCATTGCATAATCAAAGGTGACCTCTTCGCCAGGCTTAATATCTCTCATAGCAACATAATCATGAGCCCCTGTCTTATTAACCTTGATGCCGCAATTTGGGTTACATGAATGATTGACGAGCGCCATAAATCCGACTGGTGCGACATATTCATGTTCACCAATCTGAGAGACGCCGACATGATTAATACTAACAATTTTATCCATAACACCCGTCATTACAACTCGACCTTTGCCATAAAAATTCTTAGTAAAAACTCCAGAACCTCGATCCTCAGAATCCTGCAATTCAAAATTTTTATCTTGCTCACTAACTTCCATAATGTTCAACAATACTCATAACTTGTTCTTTAAATTCTTCTTCATTATTGAGCGCAAACTCATCGATAGTTGTTAATGAGCTGGTATCTCTCATTCTATCGGTAAAGACTAAACCATCAAGATGGTCGAGTTCATGTTGAAAAGTACCGGCACTGATTCCTTTTGAAACAAAATTGACACTTTTACCTTCCCTATCAAACCCCTCAATTATAATTTCTGGACACCTATCGACCTGACCTCTTAGGTTGGGGACAGATAGACAACCCTCATAAACAGAAATCCTCTCATCTGTTAGAAAGGCAATCTTCGGGTTAATTAATACAGTGAGTGGAATATCAGGTTTGTAAGGGTAGCGCGGGTTTTTATTAACCTCTATTACACAAATTCGCAGAGGTACCGCAATTTGTGTAGCTGCAAGACCTGCGCCATTTGCATTCCTCATTGTTTCAATAAGATCATCAATGAGATTCTGAATTTCATCAGAAGTAATTTCACTCTCATTAACAGCCTTGGCAATTTGACGTAAAGCTGGGTTACCTATTTGTACTATCTTTCTAATCATTTAATTCTCATATAAAAGAAATAACCTATTCAAGGCTCAATAAAATTTCATCAACTATTTCTTTTGAGGTCTCAGGGTTTAAAAAAGCAAAACGAAATACTGGTTTACCTCTAACTAAAGAAGGAACAACAAAACAGACTTGTTTTTTGAGTTGTTCAGTGGACCAGTTTTTGCATTCCTCCCATCCCCAATTTTCACGCTCAAAGGCAACCACTGAAAGTGAAGGCTCTATCAACAATGTTAAATAGGAAGATTTCTTAATTTCATCAGCAGCATATTTTGCAATATTAAGAGAACTTTCAACAGCTTCGCGATAAGCCTTTATTCCATAAACCGACAAAGAAAACCACATCGGTAAACCTCGAGCTCTTCGTGTCAGATGGAAGGCATAATCAGAAGGATTATCACCCGCCTCCTCATCATGCAGAATATCTAAATAGTTGGCTTGTTGAGAATGAACCTCTGAAGCTAAGTGCTTGTTTCGATAAATTACAGCTGCACAGTCGAATGGTGCAAAAAGCCATTTATGTGGATCCACGATAAATGAATCTGCATGCTCAATACCACTAAAAAGATCTTTTACCTTTGGAGACAAAAGTCCAGCACCGCCATAAGCACCATCAACATGGAGCCAAATCTTATTGCTTTTTGCATACTCTGAGATTCCATAAATATCATCTATAACACCTAAATTAGTTGTTCCTGCTGTTGCAACAATTGCAAAAATATCAAGTTCTTTATATTTCTTAGAATGAACTTTTAATTCATTTTCAATTGACTCTCGTGTTAACTGAAATGAATCATTAGTAGGAACCACAATCACATCACAATCCATAACCTTGGCGGTACTTTTAACAGATGAATGGGTTTGATCGGAGCAAATAATTGCTAAGCGTTTTGAATTACCTTTATGCTTCTTTCGATGTTCTTCTCTTGCAACAACAAGTGAAGAAAGATTTCCATTAGTACCACCTGCCACAAAACAGCCGCCAGCGTCTTCTGGCAAACCTACAAGATCTGCGATCCAGCGAATCACTTGATTTTCCACCCAAACTGCACCACTCCCCTCTTGCCAAGAAATACCATTCAAGGAACCTGCAGAAACGACTAAATCAAAAATCATAGATGCCTTAGTTGGCGCTGCAGGTATAAACGAAAGGTTTCTTGGAGAGTCTGCAGAAATGATGCTCTGCTCTATAGTGTTTTTATATTGATCAAAAACCTTATCAATTGAGTTACCTACTTCAGTAATAAGACTTGGCGCATTTTTTTCAAAAAATTCAACTGACTTTGGATAATCAAGAATAGGTGGATCTAAACTTAATCTTTCGATAGTATGTGATAGAACCTTGAGCAATATCTTGGAGGCTTGGTCGTCAAATTTATGCATAGTTTATTTTAGTTAATATGGGCAATTACTACATCCATTATTACAACATTTTTCCTGTTTAATGAGATACCATTTACTAAAAACATGGAGCCCATCTTCTATGGTAAAGTCAACATTTTTAATGAGCTTAGATTGGTTGCGATATGGCTCAGCAAGTTTCTGAAAACCCTCCATACCATTTTCCTCAACAAGAGACTCAATTCTATTATTAATAGCCTCACCGAGACAAGACGGGCAGAAACAGTCTTGCTCGATAGTTGGCGCCATAATTGGAGGGAAACTCATACACCAGCAGTTTCCAGTGCCCGCACCACAACCAAACTGTTGTTGGCATTGTGAACAATGTTTAACTGTCATTACAATAGTAGATACATTTTATATTTGGATTTTGACATTGATTCTATATCAATGCAACAAATATTGGCCAAATATAATGAAACTTTAAGTAATCTTCTAGTTAAAAACGAGGTTACACCAATTTTCAAATAAAACAGAGGATGCCCTATTATTAACATCTAGATTTTCAGTAATACTAGATGTTAAATCATCAATTCCATGGGCACTGAGCTCATCAAAAAAATCGGGAACACCAGGAATTTTCATCCACCCATCTAGGGTATGGCTACAAACTTCAGGATGAAACTGACAGGAGTATGCGTTCTCACCAAGCTGCATAACATGGTTTTGGCAATGATCTGAGGTTGCTAGGATTATAGAATTCTTCGGTGCCTCTATAACCTCCACCAAATGAGCATTTACCCACTTTTCTGAATCTTTAAGGTTTTTAAGTAATGGATGATTCAATCCTTCCTTGGTAGACTCAATTTCAAACAGACCTACCTCGTATCGTCCAGTATCGATGGCTTTACCTCCCATCGCAACTGCAAGCAACTGATGGCCAAGACATATTCCTAAAAATGGCATTTTAAGATCTTCTACTGCATATCTAATTGCTTTTTTCTCTTCAATCAGCCAGGGATATATGTCTTCCTCCCAAACATTCATAGAACCACCCATTACCCAGAGACCATCGAAGTCTTTTAAATCAGGAATTTTGTCTCCTGCATGAAGGTCAATTTCAATAAAGTTAACGTTCTGACTCTCTGCAAAATCACGAAAAATGCCTGGGTTTTGTGAGGGCATATGTTTGAACACTAGAATATTCTTTTTAGTCACTTTTCACTTCTCTAAATTAATAAATATTATTATGCTAAAAATTCACTTAAACACTACTAAAAAAATTCATATCAGCATGAATTCAGTTGTGAGAGACTTTGTTATTCTGAAAACCCATGTATTGATTCAATTCAGAAACCATTATTAATAAAAAGTGCTATGATAGATTTTTTATAAACCGCTATTTAATTAATAATAGTAGTTATTACAAGGCTTTTGGTATGCAAATTGAGAATTTACAACTCGGAAATATCTATTCAAATGAGGAGATTCGTTCAACTTTCGGCTGCTCATTACAGTCCGGAATGAATAAATCCAATAGCACCAACACGCTCGTTTTAATTATTAACCATATCAAGTCTATCTATCACGATAGATGGTTTAATAATAAAGTGCATCATATAGGCAAGGGGCAGATAGGTGATCAAGAGATGACACGGGAAAACAAAACCCTCTCTGAATCAAAGGCTAATGGTGTTGTTCCGCATCTCTTTGAAGTATTCAAAGCAGGAGAATACATTTATCGTGGAGAGGTTCATTTGTATGATAAACCTTATCAAAAGCAACAGCCGGATAAAAATGGTGACTCTAGACTTGTGTGGGTCTTCCCACTCAAGTTCAATAATAATTCAAGGCCAATCAATCATTCTGAAATTGAAAATGTTTTTAAAACTCAATTTAAAAAATCTCAAAAACTTAGTAATAAAGAATTGGAAAGTAAAGCAAACAACTTGCCAGATATACTCGGTTTTAGAGAGGTCGCAACTATTCGTCATCAAAGAAATCCTTACGTTGTTTCTTATACATTAAGGAGAGCCAATGGAGTCTGTGAACTATGTGAACAGCCAGCACCCTTTAACGAACCTAATGGGGAGCCTTACCTAGAGGTACATCATGTCAAACATTTAGAGGACGATGGCGAAGATATGACAGAAAATGCAGTAGCATTGTGCCCAAACTGTCACCGTATGATGCACTCACTTAATCGAAAAAGTGATATTGACATATTGATTCTTGCCAACAAAATAAAGAAAATTTAATCTACCTATTTAGGTTATTTAAGCTTCGCAAAAAAGCCTGCTCAGCAACGAATAACCACTCTCTTGGTTTTTGATTTTCAGTGATGTATCTAGCAAGGACATAGATGTCTTCAGGATTAGTCGAAATCAAACCCTCAGCGTCATTTGAGGATTTGATAGATAGCTCCTTATTTATTGTTAAATTAGATAAAGCATCCGAAGGATCTTTCAAATTCCACTGCGAAGCATGCTCTGTTACTGAATCCCTGAAATCCTCAATTGATGAATAGTTAAAGCGATAACAGTCAATTTCAGAAAACTTACACGACAAATCATCTGAAATAATCGAGCAAGAACTGACTATCATCATTAAGAGAATCAGAAATTTGTTTTTGAGTTTATAAAGCGATAGCATAAGAGAGCTCTGTTTCTATTGAAGAGTCATTAGGATTGCTTGCAAAACCCAACTTAAGATCTTTATAGTCCATACCAAAATAACTTGAATGTAGCCTATTTGAATTATCACTATGATTTAAATTATTTGTAATAATATGTTTAACTGAAAAAGCTAAATTTTCATTTAAGTCTTTGCGATAAGATAGTCCATAATTTAATTGCCTTGATGAAGAGTCTAGGTCAATATTTTTGATAGTTTGATTTATATTTCTATTAGAATCAGCCAAGCTTGCAGTTTTGATTGCTATTGAGCCGCTATCAACTCGATTAGGTTGATTAACAAATAGAGAAAGTTGGTCATCATTTGATAAATTTCTCATATCAGCAACCAACGCAATACTAGAGGATTTAACATCTCTCGCTGAATCAACTAAGCTATTACTAGGACTCGTCATGTTTGTATTTGCATGGGTTACTATGCCTGTCAAGGAGAAATTATCAAGAAGGTGTTTTTGTGCTTTAAGTGCAGTAAAGGTTGTAGTCGATTTAGCACCGTCAAGAGAAAAGGCATTAGACCCTATAGAGCCAAGTAGACTATCATTTTCTTGACTAAGACCAGTCATTAAGGTGACAGATTGGCTCTGAGGGTTTCCATACTCTAGTGAACTCACAAGACTTTTTTTAGATCCAATTTTTTGACCATTATTAAACTCAATAGGCATTGTTGCACCAACTAATAAACGGGCATTAGATATATTAAAAGTACCCCCTATACCTAGTCCACCTTCATTAGAATCTAGATATGGGGTATGGTAACTTTGTAAGTTAGGAGATGAGTAACTATTTGAATCAAAGAAGCTCTGAATAGGTATTGCACTTAATCCGATTGATATTCCTTGATTTAGATTTAAAGAATCTTTAGTTTTTAATGAATTATCAATAGGATTTGTAAGACTCTTAAGTTCTTCTGAGAGATTAAATTTAGGCTTATTATTTGACATTAAATTAACGTGGTAACTCATGTCATACTCGAAGCCACCACCCAAATCATCGTAAGTATATCCTACCTCTCCAATCAAGCCCTTTTGAAGAGAGTCACCTAAAGAGTTTGAGGTTAACAGTTTAGAATTTCCAAGTTGATAAGATTCACTACCATCTGAAGAATCTCCCGTATAAATCCTTGTATAGGCTGAAGAAGTGATAGGATTTAGAGCTGCATAAATATCCAATATACCGTGTCCAAACTCATCGTCATATCCATGAGACACGCCATTACCAAAAGTTACTGCTGCGTCATGAGAAAAGAAAGTGTTATCAGCTGATGCAAGCAACCTATCTGTTAATTGCTCTGGGTTGTGATTTGGAAATGCTTCAGCTAAAAGTGCAACTGCTCCAGAAATTTGAGGTGCAACAAAGGAGGTGCCTGAGACACCCTGCCAATATAAATTAGTAGCAGAACTGTCATAGGCAGCACCAACTATTTGATAGCCATCTGCACCTAAACAGTACTTTCCAGTGGAGCCACAAGGGGCTGACTTTCTAGTATAAGTTTCGTTTCCAGATGAGCCCGTAATTTCGACATTAACCGCAGTTATCCAAGCCTCTTCTAGTTGAGAAAACAATACAGGTAGTGCGGCCTGAAAATCAGCATCTGTATAGGAAGAAGTGTTTGATAGTGCGTAGACGACAACACCATGGTCTTGAAAGTTATCAAGAGCAGTAATGTAAGCATTAGCTGAAGTTTCGTTTGCAGTGTAGCCACTAGAATGAAATTTTTGAGCTATTCCGTACGCATTAGTCCAGCTATTCGAGCTTATATCAGATTGAAGCGTATCTATTTGATAATCAATACCCCAACTATTATTTTGAACTACAGCAGAGCTAGCATTATCTGTGGCATTAGCCCAATGCGTTGGGTAGTAAGTGTTTCCATTTCTTTGATTGTAGCTTGCCCAATGTAGACTTACTCCTGGCGCAACACCTTGCATACCCGTACCGTCATCCTCACCAGCTGCTACACTGGAGACTATTAAACCATGGTCAGCTGTCGCATTGACGCCAGTTGCTGCAGTCTGAGTACCATACTGAGTAATTGTTTTACTATCAAGCTCGTCATGGCTTGTACTAAAACCAGCATCTAGAATTGCAATCGTCTCCCCAGAGCCTGTGAGGCCATATCCATAAGCCTTATGGGCATTTATAACCTCTAGTGGATTCTGAGAGCTTGCAGCGCTAGAATAGTTTAAATTTTGAAATTCAGTTGTAGCAGCTTGAGTTGAAGCATTTGAAGAGTTGTAGGTAAGACTCGTTCCAGAACATAAAACATTTGAAGTAGAGCAAATTGAAGTAGTCGAATTTGAAGAACTACCTCCTCCTAAAGACCCTAATAGAAATACTGTCATAAAGACAATAATCATTGTGTTAGTAATCACTTTTTACCCATTTAATGAGTTTCAATCAATATACCTTA
>Ga0209774_1001101_pt1 | contig 16534 bp, 9 predicted proteins | sample SaaInlV_150m_DNA_2_FD_184648 | JGI IMG/M metagenome (GOLD analysis project Ga0209774, IMG submission 184648) | Marine microbial communities from expanding oxygen minimum zones in the Saanich Inlet - SI037_S2LV_150m_DNA (SPAdes) (version 2) | ecosystem: Environmental > Aquatic > Marine >... | reverse complement strand
GATGGAGAGTGGGACGGAAACAGGGATAATAAACATATGGGGATTAGATGGCCAACATATATGGGCAGTTACATACCAAAACAATGCTAATGGCATAATCAATGAGGTCTTATTTTATAATGGAAATGAATGGACTACAAAATTCAACAAATCTGAGGACAACTGGCCGCCTGTTGATTATACAAAACCTTCAGGTACATTCCGCTCGGTGTGGGTTTACGGGGATACAGTTTATATAAGCTGCGCAAGTTTATATAAAGAGTCGATAAAAACTGGAGAAGGTATATTGGTTCCATTGGAAGAAATGCACTGGCAGCTGGGCTGGGGCACCGGGAATGTACGCGGCAGAAATTATAATGATATTGTAGTTACGACTTCATTTGGCAGTGAAGTCAGTCATTTTAATGGAAAAAACTGGAAGTTTTATGAAGAACTTGATGCATTTGATATTTACGACCGTATTACATCCTATGGTTTAGCAATGAAAAATGATTTGATTGTAATTGTAGGTGAAGACATCACAACCGGTAAAGCAGTGGTGTACCGTGGGGATAGGTGAAAAAATGTGGTATTACAATAATAATGAAGATTAAAAGGGGGTTGGTTATGTTGAAAAAGAATAACAATCTGGTAGTTGTTGGAACATTGATTTTAATTTGTAATGTAAATTTACTTAGCGGAGAAGTAGAGTTGGAAAATTTAAGGACTCCGTCATCTAAAACATATTTGTTAGAAAATGGATCTTTTCGGACAGAGATATTTCCGTATGAAATATATAACATGGATGAACATGGAGGATATCAGGCTCGCGAAGATACAAGTGTTGCATACATTTATACCGGATCACCCAATCGTTTCAACTTGGATGGATCCACGTTCTATGGTGATGACTTAAATATGCGTGTAGGGCGCAGTGATGTGACCAAAAACAATTCTCTTTATTTTACCTTAACAGGATCTTCGATATACACAAATGTGAAATATCGTACGTACAGTACCTGGGATATCAGTGGGGTTGGCAAGGAAAACTTGATTGATAATTGGGGCATAAAGATAAATAGTATATTTTATGCTTCAACTTTGAATTTCCACTTTCAAAATAATACTTGGACACAAACAGTATATATGAAGTATGGATATATAATACCATTTTCTAGTTCTAATGCCCAATCGAATTACAATACAATCGGAAGCGCTCCAACAATTATTAGTAAAAATTTAACGGGAGACGCGTATGGGAATTGGAGTGATGAATCGTTTAATTATGCTTCAAACGGTTATACGAATCTGGATCAATATGTTAAGGATCTACGAATAAACGGCGAAAATGAATTAGACATTTTATTCAAAGCCAGCAATGAATCATCAAATTTTACTTACAATAGCGATACATCAATTTATTGGGATTATAGTGTTGAGATTTCACCCCAAAGTCTTATGGTAAATTGGGAATATGAAAGTCCAACATTATACCTGGCAAATGAATTGAATGGCATTAATCTATATACAACTTCTTTGTATTTAGAAAACCTAACCACCGGTGAGGTTTACAATTCTATTCCTTCCGGAACAAATGTACCTGTGAGTGATGGTGACAGCTGTTTTGCTGAAACGGATACACAGTTTGTCAACTGGTATGGTAATTTATTACAGCATCACCATTGGAAACCACTCGCGGGTGAAGAAATTACTGAATATCTGTTGTCACATACTTTTACCCATGACGTCGATGAAAGAAACGATGATATAGCAGAGTTTGAAAAAGTTGAAGAGGTAACAATATCAACATCATTTCCGGTACAAATACAAATTCAGGACCCCTGGTATGTCCGTGAAGATGGCACCCAAAACGGCACAGACTGGGTTCAGGTTGAAGGCGGTTCATATTTGGTGTTCCTAGATCAAGATCCAAATGAAACCCCCGTTTACTATACCCTTCTCGCTCCTCGTATTTTTGCCACACAGGATAGCATATATGTGTTTGATCGGTGGACTTTTGTGACAGGTTCTGCTTCTTTTGGTGACGAGTATTCTAGAAAAACTGATGTTGTATTCCATGAAAATGTCGAGACAACTTCTGTGAAACCCTTGTATTCTTCAGTTAATGATAGTACCAACTATACTTTAACATTAAGTGACTTCGATACTTTAACAATTCCTAAAGGTGCAAATATTGATTTTGCTCCGGGTTTTACAATTGAAACGGCACTTATGAGCAGTATTATTATTAACGGTACAGAAGAACAGCCTGTTTTGCTTTACGGTGCAAATGGCGAGTGGGGCGGAATAAAGTCAGGCAGCGATGATACACAGTCAATTGTGGAATTAAATCATGTACACATGTTTAGCACACCTGTTGCATTAGATTTAAACTCCCCTAAAAAAGTAATCATAAATAATTCCACTATAAGCGGCCGGGTGATCTTAAATGAACCGAATAATTGGCTTAGTGAAGAAGGTATTGATATAACCCATACTGTTTTTGAAAACATTCCTGGTGCAGCCCTCGATATCACACGACTAAGAAGTCCTTTAAATATAAGCGACACTAAATTTTCAAATGTTGGTACAGCAATCAAGTTAAACAAGGTTTATGATTTTGTCACTATGAGCGATTTAAATATAAAAGCGGTTGAAAAAGGCATACATATTATTGGACGTGTAATAGAGGATGAACATATAATTAGTATTGAAAAAAGCATAATATCAAATGTGGCAAATGGATATGGTATATTTTATGAAAATATAAGTTTTTGGTATCATCTATCCTTAAACAGAGTTTATCTGACACAGGTTACGGTCACCAACAATAAGTACGGTATTGAGTTGATATATACTGATGGCAATCCATCTTTTAAATTGGACGAATTAGAAATAGTTAACAGCATTATCTGGAATAATGAAGAATGGGATTTTGACATTACTGATTTGGAAAACATTGCCATTACATTCAGTGATTTTGGTATTACATCTGCTGGCAGTGGTAATATTAATACGGACCCATTTTTTGTAAATACGGGAGAGGGCGATTACTCATTACAATGGAATTCACCCTGCATAGACGCGGGTAGGCCTTATAGCCCGCTCGACCCCGATGGCACCATCGCTGACATGGGCGCTTTTCCATTCCTGCATTATTCGGGTGAAGTTACAGGTGAACTGGCGGATGGTTCTGTTATCATGGGTGAAGTCTTACTTTCCGGTGATGTCTGGGTACCGGCAAATGCTTCCGTAACCATTGCACCTAACACAAACATTTCTTTTTTACCGGAAGCGTCATTAGATATCCAAGGTACACTTATTTCAGATGGAAATGAGGGTACAATAACTTTTACTTTCAACGGCAGTAATGCCACTATCACAGGCGAAGCGCAGTTTACAAATACCTATTTTACGAACGGCAACCTAATCTATGATGGGGATGCCAGCACCGGATCGGTCAATCAATGCAGTTTTACCAATGCCACCCTTATAATAAAGCATGGTGCCTTTGCAGAGGTAGGTGGTTCTTCTTTCAATGAAAGTGATATCGGCCTGATTACAAACGGCATTGATACGTCTCCCGAAATAACAAATTGTACCTTTACCTCAAACGGGATATCCATTCTATCCAATTACTATTCTTCTCCCATCATCAGGTACTCAACCATTGCAAACTCCGGGGTTGGGCTTGATGCAATATATTCATCATCACCAAACCTCACCAACGGCATCACTGCCATGAGATCCTGTAATACCACCAATAATGTGATTAAAAATTGTGATGTTGCAGTACACACCTGGCATATGTCTTCCCCCAATCTGGGTCATGGTCCCTACAGACTCAGACCCTGGCTTGATGTTTCATACGATTTATTGGGTTACAACTATATTTACAGCAATGAAGTCAATTTCCATAATCAGGGCAGCACCATTTACGCCATAGGAAACAATTGGTCTGGTTCAGAATGTTCCTTTAACAGTCCATTTGATTTTGATGAAGAACCTGTTGAGAATGTTTTGTGGGATCCGGTTCTTGCAGAACTGGTGCCTGCACTTGAGATTGCCAATATTGAAGAGCTGTATCACAAGGCTTCCAAACTGGAAGCCATAGGCGAGTTTGAAGCAGCACTCGATCTTTATACCCAAGTTATACTGGCAGTCCCGAATGAAAAACCGGGTGAACTTGCACTCTACGGAATGGCTCGGTGTTACAAGGCACTGAATCAAGAAGACGCCATGATACTGGCACTTGTATCTATTTCAGAGCAATTTGAAGGAACCGGTGTACATAAACACGCTCACTCACTCTTGTCTTCTCACAAGATTAAAGACGGGGAACTAGCAATGCTTTTAGAAGCAGAAGGTCACATCCATACCATCCGCACTGAATACCCGAATAATGAGATGGAACCTAAACTGTTGTATGAAGAATTTTTGATTGCCAAAAAACGCGGTACCAATCCTTTAGGCAGAGCTATTCCGGGCAGCCATGTGTCTTTGGGAACTGCGGAAGTTTACCGAAAACTAAAAGAAAACTATCCCGACTCCCCGTTTACGTTTCTGGCTGGTTTAGGGTCAGCAAACAGTAAAAAGACAAAAACCACCGCAGCCGTTCCAACATCATTTACACTGTATCCTGCCTATCCGAACCCGTTTAACCCCGTTACCACCATTCGGTTTGATATTCCCGTAGGGGTAATTCATGAATTACCCCTACAATTGCGGATTTACGATATCACCGGACGGATGGTGGAAACTTTGCTTAATAAACCACTCGCGTCAGGAACCCATGAAATAACATGGAACGCAGAATCATCATCAACCGGGGTTTATTTTATCGTCCTCACTTCAGGAAATGAACGGCAGGTGCAAAAAGTGGTGTTGATGAAATAAGACATAGCAGCAAGCGGATAATCAGCTCCAATGTCCATTGGTTTCTAACATCTGATTATCTAAATTCGCAACCGTTTTTATAACATCTTGTAAGGAAATTTATGGCAATCATGACATCCATCAGGAATCGCATGCACGTTGTGCTGTGGAGTCTTCTCGTTTTATTCGTCTTAAGCATGGCGGTCGGTGGGCTCGTTGGCGGTGCAAATATTATTGATCAATTGCTCGGAAAAATTAAACCATCAGACGCTATTGGAATTGTCAATGATGAAATAATTGTTCCGGAACAATTTAATAATTCAGTTACCATGCGAATCGAACAACTTCGGCTCGATGGGCAAGAATTGAATGATCAGCGACTTTCCCAAATTCGGAACGACGTTTGGGCTTCTATGGTGGAGGATATTCTACTGACCAATGCGATTAGAGATTTAGGAATTGAAACTACAGATGACGAAATCCTGTTTCACCTTGAAAATAACCCACCACCTCAAATTCGAAATATCTTCCAAAAGGATGGTCAATTTGATATTCAAAAATATCAACAAGCTTTAAACGATCCCAATGCCATGGATTGGGCTTCGGTTGAAAAATGGATGCGCTCGTTTTATCTTCCGAGATACAAATTCCAACAATATCTAAACGCGACTCTAACCGTTACTCCGGATGAAATATTGGAAAAATATGTTTTAGAAAACATCCAATTTACATTTGAAGGAATTCACGTTACATCTGCTGGTCGAGAAGTTGAAATTGAAGAACCTACTGAACAGGAAATTGTCGCTGAATATCAAAAAACTATTGACGATTACGAACGAGACGAAACACGAGAACTTCGATACGTTGTTTGGCCTAAAGTTCCTTCCAATCTTGATTCTCAACTTGTATTAGATCAAGCGAATGAGCTTAAATCTAAAATATTTTCAGGGGCAGATTTTGCGGAACTCGCAGATTTGTATTCTGAAGATCCCGGTAATAAAATCACTCCGGACTCAGGCCGTGGCGGATCGTTGGGTTGGTTTGGTCCAGGTCAAATGGTGAAACCGTTTGAAGATGCCGCATTTAAAGCAAAACCCGGCCAAATTCTAGATCCGGTATTGTCGAGATTTGGATATCATGTAATCAAGGTGCACGATAAACGAACGAAAGACCAAAAAGAAGAAGTCAATGCATCACACATTCTTTTGAAAATTGAAATGGGACCATCCACTAGAGATGAAATCCAACGAAAGGCAAAATTCTTTTCTTATGATGCAATGGACTACGGATTTGATGCAGCGCTGGATACACACTCTATTTCTTCCGGACGCGCAACGGGAATTCGCGAAACATCCCAATTCGTACCCGGAGTCGGATCCAACCGTAATGCTGTTCGTTTCGCTTTTGATGCTGAAATTGGTGACATCTCATCCGTACTTGAAGTGGATCGTCTGTTTACGGTGGTACAGTTGGATTCCATCGTAGAAGCGGGACTCATTCCAATTAATGATGTAAATGAACGTCTTGCTAATCGCCTGAAAAAACAAAAAACCAATGACCTTGCAGAAGCATTCGCCTACGAAATACGCGCACGGATTGACAGCGACGAATCATTCAATACGCTTCTCGACGAATTTAAAGATCGCCAAGATATTCAGCGTGTAGAAAAACAAACGAAACGATTGAATCAAAACTTATTTACAATCGGAAGAAGTAATTATGTATCCGGTGCGCTCCTGTCCGCCAAACCTAATGATATTCTTGGACCGCTAAAAACAGACCGTGGATATGCAATTATTCGAGCGATTGGTTCAACCAAAATAGATTCAGTGAATTTCCAACAAAAAGAAGATGCTCTATTTCGACTGATTTACACCGAAAAACAAAACAATCTTTATCCTGATTGGGTTCGGGATCAAAAAGAAAAAGCTGACATTGTAGATAATCGGAAATATTTTTTCTAACATTTATAATACATTCGTTTCATTGTTTGAATCGAATGTCCTCTACGTCGTACTTTAATCAGCTTATAGGATTCATAAAACCACATGGCTGATTTTAAAACCATTCAATTTCGTATGGACGGAAACATTGCACGGGTAACCTTAAACCGTCCTGATGTCCGCAATGCGCTGAACACGAATATGATCCGAGAAATTAAGGACGTGTTTCAGCAAGCTTCATCCAATGATTCCATTCGGGTGATAATTCTTAATGGCGCAGGGTCTTCCTTTTGTGCAGGCGCAGATTTACAATCCATGAAAGATTCAGGTCAACAGTCCTTTGAAGAAAATAAAGCAGATGCCGAATTGCTGCAATCTATGTATGTGTCCGTTAACGAATGCCAAAAACCGGTGCTTGGAAAAATCCATGGTCATGCTTTTGGTGGCGGATTCGGATTGGCAACTGTGTGTGATATTGTAGTTGCGGAAACATCAACCGTATTTTCTTTGAGTGAAGTATTGCTCGGCATCGTTCCCTCAGTAATCGGACCCTTTACAGTACATAAAATCGGAATGTCTCACTTTCGTGCTTTGGGTATTTCCGGTGAAAGATTTGATGGCGCTTTTGCAGAAAAAATCGGCTTGGTGCATTTTTCTGTTCCCGGAGAAAAATTGGATGAAATGACAGAAAAAGTTGTTACACAATTATTAAAAGCCGGACCGAACGCAATGACAAGTTTCAAAGCGTATTGCCAAACTATGGATTCGGTAGATGCTGCCGGACTGATTGCAGAATTGAGATCATCCAAAGAAGGCCAGGAAGGCTTATCTGCATTTCTAGAAAAACGCAAACCGAATTGGATGGATGTATGACATTCCCCGATTCGGTCAAATTGGTTGAAGTTGGCCCGAGAGACGGACTTCAGAGTATCGAAAATCTGATCAGCACAGCAGAAAAAATTCAATACGTTAATTTGCTTTCTTCCGCCGGGGTTTCGGAAATTGAAGTGACCAGTTTTGTTTCACCCAAATGGGTGCCGCAACTCGCGGATGCGAAAGAAGTTTCATCGCAAATTGAACAAAATGAAAACATCATTTATACCGCGCTCGTCCCAAATAGAAAAGGGCTCGAAGGCGCTTTGGAATCCGGATATAAATCCGTCGCGATATTTACAGCGGCAAGTGAAACTTTTTCTCAGAAAAACACCAACTGCAGTATTGATGAAAGTTTTCAACGGTTTGAGGCAATGAAACCGATGTGGGAAGCTAATCAAATCAGAGTTCGCGGATATATTTCCACCTGCTGGGTGTGTCCGTACGAAGGCATCATCAGTATTGAAAAGGTTTCGGATGTTGTTCAGAAACTCGTGGACTTAGGCATTAGTGAAATTTCTCTCGGCGATACCATTGGAAAAGCTGACCCTGATTCTGTGGAAGAATTGCTCGACTCTCTCCTATCCGATTTTAGCTCATCACTTTTTGCGCTTCATTTTCATGATACCTTCGGAAATGCTCTGGACAACATTCGCAAAGGATTGGAATATGGAATCGGTATTTACGATTCGAGCGCCGGAGGGATTGGTGGATGTCCTTTTGCTCCGGGTGCATCAGGGAATGTCAGCACCGAAGCTGTGGTAGATTTGTGCATCAAAGAAAAAATTAGGTCCGGCGTGGATCGCGATTTGCTCGAAAAAGCCGGCAAATTTATTCAGTCGGCAACATTACAAACAAAGGTCGCTACATCATGAAACAGATTGAAACACGCATTGATATAAATTCTGAACCATTCAAAACAAATGAAATGTTCCATAAAAGGTTGGCAGATGACTTGAGAACACATTTGCAAACAATTGAAAAAATGGGTCCTGAAAAACGGGTTGAAAAACATCGTTCCCGCGGGAAAATGACAGCGCGAGACCGCATAGATTTCCTCAAAGACGATGGTACGGATTTCTTGGAATTTTCCCAATTTGCCGGGTATCAGGTTTACAAAGATGATGTTCCGGCTGCAGGCATTATTACCGGCATCATTACCGTTCAGGGAAGGCTCTGTATCGTGGTTGCGAATGACGCCACGGTGAAAGGCGGAACCTATTATCCCCTAACAGTCAAAAAACATTTGCGTGCGCAGGAAATCGCCATGGAAAATCGCTTGCCGTGCATTTATCTCGTGGACAGCGGTGGTGCGTTTCTGCCGAAGCAGGATGAAGTTTTTCCGGATAGAGATCATTTCGGGCGGATTTTTTACAATCAAGCGAGAATGTCCGCAATGGGAATTCCGCAGATTGCCTCCGTAATGGGTTCTTGCACAGCCGGCGGCGCATACGTTCCGGCTATGAGTGACGAAGCAATTATCGTGAACAAAACAGGAACCATTTTTATTGGCGGACCTCCGCTCGTAAAAGCTGCTATCGGACAGGACGCAACTCCCGAAGAACTCGGCGGCGCCAAAATGCACACCCAAATCAGCGGTGTGGCGGATCATTTCGCCAAGGACGATCCCGAAGCGCTGGAAATCTGCCGATCTATTATTGAGCATTTTCCGCAACTATATTCAACTAATATTGATGACATTGAAGCGCCGCTGTACGAAATAGATGATGTGTACGGAATTCTCTCCACCAATCATCGGAAACCGTTTGATGTGAAGGAAATTATCGCTCGGCTTGTGGATGGTTCCCGGTTTCAGGAATTCAAAGCGGATTATGGAAAAACACTTGTTACCGGATTTGCGAAAATTGACGGACAATCACTCGGAATCATCGCCAACAATGGCGTACTTTTTAGCGAACCTTCCGTCAAAGGTGCTCATTTTGTTGAACTCTGCTGTCAGCGAAAACTTCCTATTTTATTTCTGCAAAATATCACCGGGTTTATGGTCGGGAAAAATGCAGAAGAAGGCGGCATTGCCAAACATGGCGCAAAATTGGTTCAAGCTGTGGCAACAGCCAATGTCCCTAAACTAACACTCGTAATTGGCGGTAGTTTTGGCGCCGGGAATTATGCAATGTCAGGTCGAGCGTATCAGCCACGATTCCTTTGGATGTGGCCTAATGCAAGAATTTCCGTTATGGGCGGCGAACAAGCAGCTGATGTGCTGGCAACCGTGAAATCTGACCAAATGAAATCTGAAGGAACAGAAATGACTGAGGAAGAACGTGCTGCCGTCAGAAATCCTATTCTAGAAAAATATGAAACCGAAGGACATCCGTATTATTCCAGCGCACGCATCTGGGACGACGGCATTATAGATCCGAAAGATTCTCGTAAAATTCTGAGTTTGGCACTCAAAATAGTTTCCAATGCACCGATAGAGGATCACCATTTTCCCGTTTTCAGAATGTAATTCCCTACCCCTTTGAAAACCACTAAATCGCTTCTGTACATCCTCATGGCGCTCGCGATGATAACATGGGGAATTTCCTGGACGAATGCCAAAATCCTCGGCGAATATGCTCATCCATACACCCTTATGTTTTGGCGGTTCCTGACAGGTGCATCCGCTCTGATTCCTGTGATATTACTATTAAAGGAAAAGTTGAAGTGTTCCGCACATGTCTTTAAATATGTTTTATTGAACGGTCTTTTCCTCGCGACATATAATTATTTTTATTTTCGCGGTACACAGCTTGGACTCGCTGGGTCCGGTGGAGTTTTGGTCACCACGCTTAACCCGATTTTTACGGTCATGATTACATCTATATTTTTAGGAGCGAAACTGCGAATAAAAGACGTTACCGGCCTCCTGCTCGGAATCGCCGGTGGTGTGCTAATTATGCGCATCTGGGAACTGGATGCTACAGAATTATTCGCATCCGGAAATGTTCATTTTGTTATGGGCGCATTCACATGGGCATTTGTAACTATCTTAGCCTCCAAAGTGAAAAATCATATTCGCATTCTTCCCTTCAGTTTTTGGTCGTTTTTAATCGCGGGAATCTTGTCCTTTCCGCTGGCGGTGTCTCAGCCGGATTTTTACATCTTTTCCCACGATAGTATTTTTTGGATGAACTTCTTCCTTGTGTCCGTCGGATCGATGACATTTGGAACAACCGTGTACTTTATTGCGGCGATGGAACTCGGCAGCGAAAAGGCGAGCGCATTTATCTTTTCCGTTCCGGCTATTGCCATGCTAACTGCCATAATTTATCTCGGTGAAAAAATAACTCTCACAACTGCGGCGGGAATGCTGTGCGGTATGACGGCTGTGTTTCTGATCAATCGAAAATAAATGGTGCACGAGCACAAGAACCACGAACCAGTCTGGGACGAAGCCGCTGCCGAATGGTACGCTTCCGAATACGGCGATCACATTTCCAATAAAATGACCATAAACGCAATCAGTCTGAAAGCGGATGACACTTTGCTCGATATCGGCTGCGGAACAGGGACCGCCTGCCGCATTGCTTCCCGAATATTGACGGAAGGAACTGTGATAGGAATTGATCCCACGCCGGCGATGATTCGCATCGCCAAAGAGCAAACCGACGCATCCTATGCAAACATTTCATTTTTAGAAGAATCCTCGGAAGACCAACTATTTGCGGACGAATCTTTTTCTGTCGTAACGGCAATCAATTCACTGCATCACTGGACAGATCCGAAAAAGGGATTAAAGGAAATCCGGCGGGTGTTAAAGTTAAACGGACGATGTTTTATTTCGGATGAAGTCGTGGAAGGTGGCGGCTGCGGACACGGTGATGGTCCTCTGTCAAATCCGGACGCCGTTCAGGAATTTCTAGAGGATAATGGATTTTCGGACGTCGCAATGGACATCATCAAAAAGGACGGCGAAGGGATCTATCTATTTAAAGCAATAAAGAAATAAATTGATTAACTTTCTGAAGAGGAATGGGAATACTAAACTTTGAAATGAATTGCATTTTAGGGGAATAAAATGAAAACACAGCATAGTACATCAATTGAGCGCGTATTCATGCAAATGTGCTGTATAGAAACGGGTTAGGCCGCTTCAAGAATATTTTATATGAGCACAGATTTAACATTTTTCACAAATGAACCGAAGGCAGCATTAGTTGACAGGTTCAAAAGCACCCTTCGGGCGGTCCGATATTTTGATGTATTAGTTGGATATTTTCGAACCAGCGGATTTCATCAATTAGCTGATAGTTTAGAGAGTGTTGAAAAAATCAGAATATTAGTTGGTCTCAATGTTGATCAAAAAACATTTGAATTGATTGATACGGTTCGCATTCAAACAAATATCGATTTCACTTCCCACAAAGATACAAGCAACGCCGCAATGGAAGCAGCCGTTACAGAAATTGATGCTTCCAGCGATGATTTTCTTACAGAATACGGTATTAAGAAATTTATTGAATTCTTATCAACGGATTGCCCTAATCCAGAAGAAGACAAGGCCAATGGTGGTAACGGGAAAAAACTGGAATTCAGAGCTTATCCAAGTGGTAATATTCACGCCAAAGTTTATATTTCACGATACAGAGAAGAACAGGTTTCCTTCGGTTCTGTGATTACCGGTTCAAGCAATTTTTCCCATAGCGGTCTTATCGGCAATCGTGAGTTCAATGTAGAGTTGAAAAACCGTGGTGATGTTGATTTTGCATTAAATCAATTTGAAGATTTATGGAAAGATGGTGTTGATATTTCTGAAAAGTTTGTGGATACCGTCCGAACTAAAACTTGGCTCAATGAAGATATTTCCCCTTACCAATTATATCTAAAAATGCTCTATGAATATCTGAAGGAAGATATAAATATGGATCAGGAAATTTCCATAGATATGCCGGAAAACTTTATGGACCTTCAGTATCAGCAGCAGGCGATTGTATCTGCTAAAAAGATATTGGAAGCTTTCCACGGTGTTTTTCTTGCGGATGTGGTAGGATTAGGCAAAACATTTATTTCTGCAATGTTAGCGCAACAGTTGGGTGGTTGGAAATTAGTTATTTGTCCGCCGGTTTTAGTCGACTACTGGTATGATACTTTTGCTGATTTTAATGTGACCAAATTCCGGATAGAATCATTAGGGAAACTTGATAGAATCCTGGAAACGGACATCGATAAATACGAAACCATTTTTATTGATGAAGCCCATCGATTCAGAAATGAATATACCCAAGGTTTTGAAAAACTGACTGAAATTTGTTACGGGAAGAAAGTGGTATTGGTTACGGCAACACCACTCAACAACACTTTTCTGGATATTTTCAATCAAATCAAATTATTTCAGTCACCCAAACGCTCAACTATTCCAGGTGTCGTTAATCTTGAGAAATTTTTTAATAAATGGATGACTCAACTCAATAAACATAAAAAATCCGACCCTGAATATTTAGATATTATTAAAGATGGTGCAGAAGATATTCGAGAAAAAGTTCTTAAATATATTATGGTTCGCCGAACACGAAGCGAAATTAAAAAATATTTCAGCAAAGATATTGATGAGCAAGGATTATTCTTCCCCGAAGTGAGTGACCCGAAAAGACTGGTCTATAAATTTGATGCAACCATCGGTCTGGTTTTCAGCCAAACCATGGAAATGCTTAAACAGTTTTCTTATTCGCGCTATATGCCTTTGGTTTTCCTAAACCGCCAATTGTCAGAATTCGAACTTCAAGCCCAACGAAATGTAGGTGGGTTTATGAAAGGCATTTTGGTCAAAAGACTGGAAAGCTCATTTTATGCATTCAAGAAATCTGTAGGCAGATTTGTAAGTTCATATGAAAATTTTATACAAATGTTTGGTGAAGGTAGAGTTCTCATTAGCAAAAACATTAATGTGTATGATTTAATTGATGAAGATAATGAAGAAAGAATTCAACGACTGATTGAAGAAGAGAAAGTTCAGGAATATCAATCCAACGAATTCACACCTGAATTTGAACAAGCGTTAGAAAATGATTTAAAAATTTTAAAAGAAATCAAAAACCTGTGGCAACCCATTGATGCCGATCCGAAACTGGATAAATTTGTCCGAGAATTGGAAACAGGGGGAAATCTGAACGATAAAAAGATTTTAGTTTTCACAGAATCATTGGAAACGGGTGAATATCTTTTTGGAAAACTAAAAGAGAAATTTGGTCGTAAAGTTTTGTTCTTTTCCAGTAATGGTGGATTAGTAGAAGATGAACGATTGGTGAAAACTGAAGCACGACGGAAAATCACCAATAATTATGACCCACGAGCCAGAGAACCGGAAGATGACATCCAAATTTTAATCAGCACCGATGTATTGGCGGAAGGGGTAAATCTACACCGTTCATTTAGCGTCATTAATTATGATTTGCCGTGGAATCCTACAAGAGTGCTTCAGCGTGTGGGTCGTGTCAATCGGGTGGGAACGGAAAATAAAGAAATCCATATTTATAACTTCTTCCCCACCGATGAATCTGATGCACATCTTGGTTTAGAAGATAATATTAAAGCAAAAATACAAGCATTTCACGATACTCTGGGCGAAGATGCCCGTTATCTCACGGATGAAGAAGTTGTGACATCCCACGAATTATTTGGCGATACGCTGTATAAAAAATTGACTTCCAAAAAAACCTATGAACAGGAAGACGATGGTTTTAAGAATGAATTGGAATATTTAGCATTCATTCGAGATATAAGGGACAATGAGCCAAAACTATTTAAAAAAATAAAACAACTCCCAAAAAAAGCACGATCTGCTAAAAAGGAAAATCTAAAAAATGATGGACTCATAACTTTCTTCCGAAAAGGAAAATTAAAAAAGTTTATGTTTAGCGATGGTGAACAATCTGAAGAAATCCCATTTTTTGATGCAGTGCATATTTTTAAATGTGAACCAAATTCAATTCGCCAAACTATCCCTAAAGAATACTATCATTTTCTGAAAAAAAATAAAGAACAGTTTGAACTCATCACTTCAGACGAAATTGAAGAAGGCGAGAAAAGTCGCGGCGGAATATCCAATGAAAAATATGTCATCAAAACACTAAAATCAGACTTAATCAAAAGATGCACTTCCTTTACGGATGATGATGATGAATTTATTCAAGTAGTTTTGGGGAAATATAATGAAGGTGTTATTCCTAAAAACATCACCAAACGAATCAAACAAAAAATTGAAAAAGAAGGCCAAGCGCTGAAAATTCTTGCGGTGCTTAAACGAGAAATTCCGGGACGTCTTTTGGGTATTCGTCATTCCGGTGGTTCGGAAGGATTTATTTCTAAACGGGAAGTGATTTTGTCTGAATGGCTGGCAGGAGAAAATTAATTGAGAATTCAGTTAGTTCCATTTTGGAAGATACCAAATTGGATCAATTACCGAGTATTCTTTGGTAAATAAATCGGAAAAGGTATGGATAAAGAAAATTCAATAATCATCTACAAACAGAAAGGGTTAAAACCTGAAATAGAAGTCAAATTAGAAGATGATACGGTCTGGTTGAATCAAAAACTCCTGTCCGAATTATTTGATAAGGATACAGACACTATTGGCTTACATATTCGTAATATTATTAAAGAAGGTGAACTTTCTGAAAAAGCAACTACCGAGCATTTCTCGGTAGTTCAAATCGAAGGTAAAAGAAAAGTCAAACGGAAAATTAAATTTTACAACCTTGATATGATTATTTCCGTGGGCTACCGTGTCAAATCCAAAACTGCCACTCAATTTCGTATTTGGGCAACGAACACACTCCGTGACCATCTGGTAAAAGGTTACACCATCAATGAAAAACGCCTACAGCAACAAGCACAAAAATATCAGGAATTGCAAAATTCAGTCAAATTGTTAGAGAATGTTTTGGCATTGGACGAAATCACCCAAGACCAGGCAAGGGGAATTATTGAAGTAGTTACCGATTACGCCTACGCGCTGGACATTTTAGATCAATACGATTTCAAAAACCTTTCACTCAAAAAAGTCACAAAAAAAGAACATTTCAAATTAAACTATGAAACAGCCATCAAACTCATCAACAATCTTAAAAAGCAATTTGGCGGGAGTGATATTTTTGGTGTGCCAAAAGATGAGAGTTTTCAATCTTCTGTAGCAGCCATTTATCAATCTGCCGGTGGAAAAGATGCGTATCCAAGTGTAGAAGAAAAAGCAGCCCATTTACTCTATTTTGTAACAAAAAACCATTCTTTTGTAGATGGCAACAAACGAATAGCCGCCACTTTGTTTGTCTATTTCCTAAATCAAAATAAAATTCTATATCGAAAAGATGGGAGTAAACGATTGCCAGATACGACTTTAGTCGCACTCACGGTTCTCATCGCTCAAAGTAAACCGGAAGAAATGGAAACCATCATAAAAGTCATTGTCAATTTGATTAATAAAAATATTATTTAATATGGATAAACAAACCGCCACACAACTTATCGGTAATACATTCAACTACCCTTTTGATGAAGGACGGTTTCGCAATTTTGCTATCAATCTATTGAATAATGTAGATGAAGCCAAAAGGTTTGATTATATCTCCGGCACTTATATCCGTCATTCCTTCAAAAACCATATAAGCAAATATAAACGGCTTGGGACTTACACCGATCCAAACGGTGACAAAATTGATGTATTGGTGGTGCAACTTAAAAACGAGTGGGCATTGGAACGCTCACGGACGATGCTGCGAAACTTCACTTCGGACTACCTGAAAAACAGGGATGAAAAAGATGCGGCGTTGGTTGCCTATTATACTTCTAATCCCGAAGACTGGCGTTTTTCTTATATTAAAATGGAGTATAAACGGGTTCAGACCGAATCAGGTAAATTTAAG
>Ga0209774_1001097_pt1 | contig 16577 bp, 14 predicted proteins | sample SaaInlV_150m_DNA_2_FD_184648 | JGI IMG/M metagenome (GOLD analysis project Ga0209774, IMG submission 184648) | Marine microbial communities from expanding oxygen minimum zones in the Saanich Inlet - SI037_S2LV_150m_DNA (SPAdes) (version 2) | ecosystem: Environmental > Aquatic > Marine >... | reverse complement strand
TATAAAAAGCATTATATATAGCGTGCTTCACAATTCTAAAGTATTAAATAGATGGGGCTTAAATGATGGGCAGAACCTCATAAGTAATTTGCCCATCTCAGGCAACCAAACCAAACAGTCTTTCTAATGGACAAGACATATCCGGCAAGATCTATAAATGCAGTGATTCCGTTTCTATAACCCAAAAGATCAGGACTACCATTGAAACTTTACGAATATCAGGCAAAAGAAATCCTTCACAAATATAATATAAACGTCCCCAAAGGCGAAGCCGCTACTAACGTGGATGAAGTGGCAAAAATATATAGTAAATCTGGGGCTAAGAAATGTGTTATAAAAGCGCAAGTCCTCGCTGGAGGCAGGGGGAAAGGCGGTGGCGTAAAGATCGTTGAGACATTGGATGAAGCAAAGGCCTTTGCTTCCAAATTAATCGGCTCTTGCTTAATAACCGCCCAAACAGGTAAAAAGGGAATCCAGGTAAACAGAGTCCTCGTGGCAGAGGCTATTGATATAAAAAAAGAATTATACCTGGCCATCTCTATAGACAGAAGCACTTCTAAAATCACCATTATGAGCAGTACAGAGGGAGGAACTGAAATAGAGGAAGTTTCTGCAAAAGCACCTCATAAAATTTTAAAAGAACAAATCAACCCGTTATTGGGTATTCGTAATTTTCAGGCACATCAAATAGCACTGAATCTGGGCCTGGCTGGTTCTTTGGCAACAAAAGGATCCAGCTTGATCAAAAATCTGTTCAAAATATTCATTGAAAAAGACTGCTCTCTTCTTGAAATAAATCCACTGGTTTTGACGCCTGACAATGAGATAGTAGTCCTGGATATAAAAATGGATATTGACGATAACGCTATTTTCCGACAAAAAGAACTTTTGGAGACAAAGGAGATTACAGACGTCAGCAGAGCCGAAAAGATGGCCTCAGAAGCTGGACTCAGCTACATTGGGCTGGATGGCAATATAGGCTGCCTGGTGAATGGTGCCGGGCTGGCTATGGCCACAATGGATATAATCAAACTCTATGGCGGCACGCCTGCAAATTTTCTTGATGTGGGTGGTGATGCCCCGATCGAAAAAGTCACAACCGCATTTGAAATTATCTTTACTGATCCTCATGTCGCAGGAGTATTAGTAAATATATTCGGAGGTATAATGAAGTGTGATATAGTCGCCGAAGGGATTATCCATGCCATAAAGAAGGTTGATATTAAAGTACCACTCGTAGTCAGGCTGGAAGGCACAAATGTTGAAATCGCCAGAAAAAAATTAGACGACCCTAAACTTAACATAATTTTCGCCGATAGTATGAAAGACGCATCTGAAAAAATAATTAAAGCAGTAAATAATAAAAAATGAGTATCTTAATTAATAAAGACACTAAAGTTATCTGCCAGGGAATCACAGGAAATTCTGGAAAGTTTCACACTGAACACATGCTGAAATACGGTACAAAAATCCTGGCGGGTGTTACCCCCGGAAAAGGAGGAACTCATGTTTTCGATATTCCGGTTTTTGATTCCATGAAGGAGGCTATAGAAAAAACTGAATGTGATACATCAATAATCTATGTACCAGCCCCCTTCGCTGCTGATGCAATAATAGAAGCGGCAGAAGCAGGAATTAAATTAATCATATGTATAACGGAAGGAATTCCTACTATTGACATGTTGAAAGTCAAAGCGTATCTCAATACTCAAACAACTCGTCTTATTGGGCCCAACTGCCCGGGAATCATCACTCCGGGAGAATCAAAGATTGGGATTATGCCGGGTTATATTCATATGCCCGGCCCAGTAGGTGTTGTGTCAAGAAGTGGCACATTGACCTACGAAGCCGTGTGGCAATTAACACAAAGAGATGTCGGTCAATCAACGTGCATTGGAATTGGCGGTGATCCGGTCATTGGAACAACATTTATAGACACCCTGAAATTATTTCAGGAAGATAACGGCACTGAAGCAATAGTAATGATTGGAGAAATCGGTGGTAGCGCAGAGGAAGAAGCTGCAGAATTTATAAAGCAGGAAGTGACTAAACCCGTAATAAGCTTTATTGCAGGGTTAACTGCTCCGAAAGGCAGAAGAATGGGCCATGCCGGAGCCATTATTGCCGGAGGCAAAGGTACTGTTGCTGAAAAAGTATCCTGCCTGCGAAATGCCGGTGTCACCGTTGTAGATAGTCCAGCTGATATAGGAGAAGCGGTACAGAAGATACTAAGTGGATCCTGTCCTGCGTGACATGCTTTTAAATGAAGTCTACCAGAAAAACTTTAATATTATCTTAACTAATGGCGAAGAAACAGGGAATTGTTAACATAAATCACAAACGATGTAAAGTATGCGGTATATGCGTTAGTGTATGTCCTGTACAAAATTACAAAATAGAAAACAGCAAACTCAAAGAGTTTGGTAAATGCATTGCATGTCTACAATGTGAAAGATATTGTCCTGACATGGCACTAATTATAGATACTAAACAATGACAAAGAAACTTCTACAGGGCAACCAGGCAATTGCCCTGGCTGCCGTAAAAGCCGGTTTAAATTTCTATGCCGGATATCCAATTACGCCGGCATCAGAGATTTTGCACGAACTGGTAAATCAAAAAACGGTAAAAGTATTGCAGATGGAGGATGAAATCGCCTCTATCAATGCTATTATTGGTTCATCTCTGGCAGGCGCAAAATCCATGACGGCAACATCAGGTCCTGGGTTTTCACTTATGCAGGAAAGTATCGGTCACGCCCACATGATGGAAATCCCGCTTGTTATTGTAAATGTTCAACGTGTAGGCCCCAGCACAGGCATGCCGACCTTTCCAGCACAAGGCGACATATTACAATGCAAATATGGCAGTCATGGAGATTATTTTCCAATAGTCTTTTATCCAAACTCGGTAGCAGAGCTCTATGAGTACACTTTTAATGCTTTCAATGCTGCTGAAGAATCGCTTAGCCCGGTAATACTTTTAAGTGACAGTTATGTCAGCCACCTTTACGAAACTATTGAGGAGGTAGATTATCCTGTATCTAAAAGGACCTTAGCTCCGCTAGGAACATCCAATAGACATTTTACGGGCCTTACTCATGAGAACTCAAAACCGATGACTTCTGATCCTGAAGTACATAAAAAGTTAATAAAACGTTTTGAGGCAAAACAGAAAAAAGTATCCAGGAAGTATAATGATTATGAATTTATTGAAAATAAAAATTCAGATATCCTGCTAATAGCCTTTGGTGCATTGTCCAGAGCAGCATATGACCTTAAAGATGATTTTTCAATTTATAGGCCTATAAGAATTTTCCCCATAGTTGAAAAACTCAAAGAAATAGCCAAAAAATATAAAGAAATTGTCGTGATGGAAATGAACGCCGGACAATATGCAAATGAGGTAGAAAGATTACTGCATCGCGAGATCAAGTCTATCCCAATCCTGGGTGGAAAAATAGACCTGAATGAAATTGCGTCTAAACTAAGAAGAATCAAAAGGAAAAAATGACTAAAGAGCTTACGTATCTTAATTTTTTGAAGCAAGAAAGATTACCACACCAGTGGTGCCCCGGGTGCGGCAACGGAATCATTCTAAAACTCGCCTGCATGGCTATGGAAAAGATGAATTTCCAGCAGAAAGGTACCGTTATGGTATCCGGTATTGGATGTTCCGGAAGAAGCGCCGGCTTCTTTGATCTTGATTCAGTACATACGGCTCATGGAAGAGCACTCCCCGTAGCTGAGGGAATTAAACTGGCCAATGAACAATTGAATGTAATGGTTATCAGTGGAGACGGGGATCTCTTTGGCATAGGAGGAAACCATCTCTTGCATGCCTCTAGAAGAAACACCGACATAACCGTAATATGCATTTCAAATGCTATATACGGTATGACAGGAGGCCAATGCTCTCCAACTACCGAAATAACCTCTAAGACATTAACGACACCACGAGGGAACGAAGACTCGCCTATTAACGTACAGGCACTGGTTACTGCACACAACTGTTTTTATGCCCGCTCTACAACATTTCATTTTAACCACGCATTGAAATGTATTTTTGAGGCGTTACAACACAAAGGATTCTCATTTGTTGAGATAAAGAGTCAATGCATAACCAATGACGGCCGAAGGCGTGGTTTTAAAAACTCATATGAAATGATGATGTCATACAAGGAAACATATAAAATAAATAATAGCACCAATAAATTAGAACATAATGAAATTGGGATTATAAAATGAAATATGAAATAAAGAGACTTGAAGAGCACGAAGTTAAGGACACCATTAAGCTTTTCAGATCAATAATTGACGAATTACATGCAGACCGCTCTAAAGTTGAACGCTCACACTACAAAGCAACCCACCCCGTTAGCAAAGTCAAAAAACAACTGGATGATAAAGATAGCGTATATCTGATAGGAAAGTTGGGAGATGAAATTATCAGCTTCATGTTTGCCCTGGTTTCTGATGGTATCGGCAATATTCACTGGTCAGGTGTTAAAGCGGAACACAGAAAAGAAGGATATGCAAAACTACTTTTAGATAAAACGATTAAAGTATTTATAAAAAAGTCCTGTCACGAAGCCAGAGTTTTTATTTATCCGGAAGCAAAAGGAGCGCAGAAACTATTTCAAGATTTTGATTTTGAAGAGAAATCATTCATTGACGAACAGTTCTTTGGCGTCGGCATCATTTTAATGGAAAAAACACTGGCACCGGTACCATTAAAAAAAGTAGCAAAGAAAATAGTACTTACCGGCGAAGCAGGACAGGGCATAAAACTCATGGCACATACACTGGGCAACATACTCGCCAAAATGGGCAAAGAGGTATCACTTAATATTATTTATGGAGCAGCCGTGCGCGGTGGAGAAATAACTGCCGAGTTGATCTATTCTGACGAGAAGATAGAGACCCCATTTTTTGATAAAGCTGACATAGGCGTCTGCTTATCAAAAAACAAAAAGGAGATGATTAATGCCAAAGAATTGATCGTCGAAGCAACCGCATATGACAGCGACCTCCTCCATCCTATCCCGGACATAATGCCGTTTGCTAAAATTGCGATGGACCAATTTCATAGCCATGTATTTGTGAATATGATAGCACTCGGAAGATTGCTCAGCATCATTGGTATTAAAATAGAGAAAGTGGATTTTGAATCAGAATTTCAATCAAGATTCCTTGAAGAAAATACACGCGCTGTAAAATTTGGCTATACCTATCAGGATTAATAAACAAAAAACCTTTAAAACACTTTTGACTTTATTATGCAAAAATCCATTGTCCTTATAATCAGAGACGGCTGGGGCATAAACCCAAATCCAGATCATAATGCGGTAATAAATGCCCATACGCCAAATACAGATTCTCTTCTGAAGAAATACCCAAACACCATACTGGACGCATCCGGTACATCAGTAGGCTTACCGGAAGGTTATCAAGGCTCTTCTGAAGTGGGCCACCTTAATATTGGTGCAGGTAGAATCGTAGAACAGGAAATAACCAAAATAACAAACAACATTCAAGATGGTTCTTTCTTTAAGAGCCACATCTTCCGGACAGCCATTAACAACGTCCTGAAAAAGAGATCATCACTCCATCTAATGGGCCTCGTACAGGATGAAGGTGTGCACGCACACCAGGATCATCTTTTCGCAATTATGAAACACGCGAAGAAGCAAGGTGTCAAAAAGCTATATATTCATTTCTTTGCGGACGGGAGAGATTCCGCTCCGAAAAGTACCGTAAACTATATCCGCACTCTGAAAGAGAAAATAGAAGAGTATGGTATAGGCGAAATTGCTACTTTTATGGGTAGATACTATGCAATGGACCGTGGCAAAGAATGGCAGCTCACAACAACGGCATACGATGCGATTACAAAAGGAGAAGGGAAAAAGATAGAAAGTGGAGAACATCTGGAAGATTCAATACAGGAAGTATACAAAACAAAAACTCCAAATGGCAAGGATATGTTTGATGAGTATATTCCGCCCCTGATAATCGGAGGCTATGAAGGACTTAAGGATGGAGATTCCGTCATACACTTCAACTATAGACAGGATAGAGCAATTCAATTAACAAAAGCATTTGTTGAAGACAATTACCCGGGCGAACGATGGAAGAAGTTTGATATCGTTTATTGTGGACTAACCAGATATTACGATACCTTTCCCTTTAACATTCTGGAACCTATGGATGACGGTGGAGACATGGACAATCTGCTCAGTCAAATCCTAAGCCAGAAAGACCTGAAGCAAATTCGTATCTCAGAGACACAGAAATACAGTCATGTAACATCTTTTGTTAACGGAAAACGGACTGAACCTTTTCCTGGTGAAGAGCATATAGAGATCAAGGGGACTTTTGATCCTGCCACATTTGCGGACCACCCGGAAATGAACGCGTATGATGTAACAGAAGAGGCTGTAAAAAGAATCTGTTCAAGTGAATTCAGTCTTATGATCATCAATCTGGCAAATTGTGACATGGTCGGTCATACAGGCATCTATGAGGCAGCAATGAGAGCAGTAGAGGTTGTAGACGAATGCGTTGGAACCCTTGTTGAAGCGATTTTGTCAGAAAACAAAATAGCCCTCATAACAGCAGACCACGGAAACGCAGATGAAATGATAGACTACAAAACAGGCATACCAAAAACATCTCACACAAAGAACCCGGTAGAATTCATCTATGTTGCCGAGGACTATAATAACATAGAATTAATTGAAAGAGGCACGCTCTCAGACATCGCACCTACGATCTTACATCTGTTAGGCATAGAAAAACCTGTAGAAATGACCAGTAATAATTTGATAAGAATAGCTTAAACTGCCATAAGAAATTATACCTAGACACTGCACAGGCTTGCACTTAAGCAATCTTTTTCAAGGCCTGACTCTTATTAACCAGGCTCATACAATGCGATGCCATGACAGTACAATTCGTGTTTACACTGTGTGTTTAAGTTGATAATGTATACCCGTGATTTCCAGAAGCAATAGGTTGGCAACAGTTTAAGAAGTAATAGCAATCTTTTTAAAAAACTTGGTTCTCCAAGTTGAGGAGTTTTTGTGACTAAAGAGACTATTAAGTGCCCGGAATGCGGCGAAGTAATTGAGTTATCAGAAGCCATCTCACATGATATTGAAATACGGCTGAAGCAGCAATACGAAAACAAGATCGAAAAGACTAAGAAGTCTATTGAAGAGAAGGCAAAGAAAGAGGTCCAGGAATCATTAAACATTAAGATATCAGATTTGAATGAGCAACTGGAAGAAAAAACCAAAAACTTAAAGGAAGCCCAGAAACAGGAGATTGAACTTCGCAAGAGGCAGCGTGAACTTGTTGAGAAGGAAGAGAAATTAGAGTTAGAACTTAGTCGTAAAATTGATGCTGAGCGTCAGAAAATAATTCAAAAAACTTCTAAAGAATTTGAAGAAACGCATCGGCTGAAAGATGCGGAAAAAGATAAACAACTTGACGATATGAAAAGGCAAATAGATGAGCTCAAGAGAAAGGCCGAACAGGGCTCCCAGCAAATGCAGGGCGAGGTACTGGAGCTGGAGCTGGAAGAATCATTGAAAGAGGAATTCCCCTTTGATGTTATCGAACCTGTTGCCAAGGGAGTAAAAGGTGGTGATATAATACAAACAGTAAAGACACAGTCAGGACGTATCTGCGGTAAGATCTTATGGGAAACAAAACGAACAAAAAATTGGAGTGAAACCTGGATCCAAAAACTTAAAGATGACCAGCGTGATGCAAAAGCCGATTTGGCTATCCTGGCATCTGAATCATTGCCAAAGGGTCTTCAGCACTTTAGATTGATATCCGGTGTATGGGTAACAGACATACTCTCTGCTGTGAGCCTTGCATTAGCTTTGAGAGTTGTATTGATTCAGGTTGCAAGAGAGAGGGTAACGCAAGTAGGCAAAAAAGAAAAAATGGAACTAGCTTACAATTATCTAACCGGGCAAGAGTTTAGAAATCGAGTGGAAGCAATTGTAGAATCTTTTACTGCAATGAAGATGGATCTGGAAGCAGAAAGGCGTGCAATGCTGAAAATATGGGCCAAACGGGAAAAACAGATGGAAAGAGTAATCTCCAATGCTGCGGGCATGCACGGTGATCTTCAAGAGATAGCGGGGTCTTCATTACCTGCTATTAAGATGCTAGAACTACCCAATGATGATGAATAGGAAATAAAGTCCTTTTGAAAGCAGATTGATAGATTGTAGAGATTACAAACATCTGAGCTTAAAGAAGCTTATCTCCTTCAGACTCTCTCGTCAAAAAAACCACCAGACTGACCGTCAAAAGCTTGTTTATCATACATTCCACTGCTTGCTTGTACTTTCTGTTTATTTACTAATAGAAAAGTTTCTCACAGATATGAACCTTTTTACAGAAAATTATGTTACAGTAATTAGAGTATTATTTTTTTAATAATTTTAGATGGAGTTGAAAAATGGTAGGAAAATGTAAGTCATTGGTTATGTTTGTTGCAGTAGTAGGTATTTCTTGCATGGTACTTAATTTTACAGGAATAGATGCGCAGGTATACGCGCATGGTTCCTCAACTGCCAAATCAAGTGAGTGTCCGTTAGATAAAGGCGGAAAATGCTCAGATGACAAAGGCTACAGCAAGAAACCTAAATGTGACAAGGGCGGAGGACACAAGATTAGTAAAATGATGGATCTTACCCGTTGCGCGAAAAAGGAACTATTGAAGGAGAAGATCAAGGCTAATCTTGAGAAAAAAATGGGTTCAAAATTAGATAAAATTGCCGATCTTCTTGTTGACGCCATGCTTGAAGAGTACAAATCATCAATGGAATGTAAAACACAAAGGAGTGTGCTTGAAAAGAATATAAGGGAAGTATTCAGCGGAAAAGGCCCGCAGTAAGATTCAGGAAACTTATGTTAGCAGATGACCTGCCCGTATGTATTGTTAGATACGGGCAGGTTGGCTGCCAGCCGCAATACTACTTTCAACTTGCTGATGAACACGCATAAAAAAAGTCCCCAATACCCTTTTACGGATATTGAGGACACTATTACCATAATTACATCTTATTATAACTACTCTATACTTTTCCTATATTCTATATAGTAAAATGTATGAGTACTATTTATAAAATATACTTATAATTTGACAACGTTTGCTGCCTTGCTACCTTTTTCTCCTTCTTCAATATCAAACTCTACCTGATCTCCTTCTGAAAGGCTTTTAAAACCTTCAGACTGGATTTGCGGTATGGTGAACAAATACATCGTCACCATTCTCCGGTGTAATAAAACCAAAACCTTTAGAATCGTTAAACCACTTAACTGTTCCAGTCGCCATAATAAAAACCACTCCCTTCAAAAAAAAAACTAAAAAAAAAAGGCGGCAAGATTGGAAAACCTTGTCGCCTTACTTATATATTTAACATATAATCTGACGCTACAGTACAACCAATGCTACCAGCAATTTCGAATTACTCACAAAGGTATCAAACATTATTTATAAAAGCAAGAGAAAATAAAATTATTACAATATGCATATTTTTTATGGTTTATGAATTACGATTTGGGATGAAATATTAACGATTTGATTCTTGAGGCAGACTGATATTTTTCCTATTGATTTTACGAAACAACATCACTATTATTTACCAAGAACCTTTACAATCTTTAAAGTGGGCATAAGATCTGACACAGGAATCGGTGTATATTACACTGGCAAGAGTATTTCCGTCATCTTTTAAATACGGACTCTATATCAGGAATTTTTCGCAATTTTAAGTGAAGGATTTAGAATATGAAGATTTTAGTTGCTATCGACCTGTCCAATGCCTCACAGAAGATATTAGATAAAGCAAAAACACTCGCGGTAGCATTATCTGCTGAAGTATGTTTACTCCATGTTATTGAAGGTGAGCCTGATTTCCTGGATGATGAGCCGGATTTACAAGGCACAAGTGACCAGGGCCAGCAAGAATTATCACAGGAGCATAAGGATCTACAAAAAGAGGTAGATGGACTCAGGCAATCAGGGATAGACACAAAAGGACTTCTCACGCAAGGTTCCGTTGTTGATATTATTCTTCAGAAATCAAAGCAACTCGAAATTGATATAATTATTGTGGGCACACACGGACACGGAGGTGTTCATCACATGATATTTGGTAGCGTCAGTGAAGGAGTGTTGCGAAACACTTCCTGCCCTGTTCTTGTGATACCTACACTCGATAGAAAATAATTATTCACCAGCTAGTTCTATTCAGGAACCATAACTATGGAGATAACACCTTTTCAACGATTTATACTGATAAATCTACACAATCTCTGGAAAGAGTACGGCACCAGTAAAGTAAAATCACTTGAAGCGCTGGTAGAAGAATACGATTATAAAGAAAAAAATATCAGAAAGCCGATGAAAGCCCTTATCTCGGCAGGACTTGTTGACTCTGATTCGTACAGTGCATGGTTAACAAAAAAGGGTATTAGTCAAATGGAAGCGGCCAGCAGTTCCGACGACAGTGCAGATACCCAAGAAAATAAAATGCCTGTCAGCATCACAATCAATTTTCTCAAAAACTTTGAACAGGCAATCGGAAAATCCGAACTACAGTCACCTGAAAGAGAGATGTGGCTGCACGGTATAACACAGATTAGTCAAAATCCTGTACTCCTTAAAACGCTGAAAACTGCTCTAGAAGCTACAATAGGCAGAAAAGCTATTTAACTTTGCCAGTAACTACAACCGGATGACAATTGCACACACGAGACTTGCGTTTATTAGTTAATGTTACGATATGTATCAACCTCAACTCACCCCGTAATCCCGTCTAAGATATCTATTCCTCACGGCTTCATTATTTCAATGTTTCCGCCGCAGTATACGTTATTTGAAATGGCGGCCTCTATTGCCAGTCTGGCTATCTCCTCCGCACTTTTCTCCTGATCGTACAGTACGTGCATTGCGCCAATCGCGTAATCACGGCCGGCACCGATAGCGTAAAATTTCAGAAACTCTGTTACGCACATATTTGACGAAACTAAAAAGATTCTTTTTTTTGTAGCTATCAGGAATGAAGAGTCCAACTCGCCAAACGGTGAATCAGCATCATCACATTGATTTTTAACAAATGAGTACTTCTCATGTAAGACAGGCCACAGTTTTTTGAAAAAAAGAAAAATCTGCTGTTTTGTTGTTAACCTGACCGTTTTTTTGCCTTTCAGATAATCATCCAGAATATTGTCATACAGTCCCCAACCGGCGCCGGCAACCAGCGAAGAGCCTATCCGTCTGATCTTAGATTCATACAGATTATCTACACCTGTCGTATTAGAATCAAAACACTGTAATGTATCCGCGCCAATAACTACTTTATTATCTTTCTTAACTACTACTGCAATAGACATCGTCTTCTCCCGAAAAACCTGCAATATTTATGATAACCGGCGGAACATGTGCCAGTCAGCGTCTAAACTTAGTATAGGATATACCTTTTATAAATTATACAAAATAACCGTTATCAGTTCAGGTCAAATCATTTTTATTAATGACCTGGATATGATAGAATATTTCATTCTTTATTTTATACTTTAAGCTAAATTGAGTGATTTAAGTAGCTGCAACCTTCAGACTGCGTAACTTTGTTGTAATTATCGGATCCATCAAATTATAAAAAATGCAGGCTTAAGCCTGCGGCTACCAGGATCTACTATCGCTCAACATATATAAATTATGAAAAAATATTTTAATACATGCCCAAGAGATTGCTACGACACCTGCGCCATGACTACAACAGTTGAGAATGGCAAAGCTGTCAAGCTTCAGGGCAGTCCAAAACACCCTATTACGCAAGGATTCCTCTGCGGGAAGATACAGAACGCCTTAAAATTTGTATATTCACCAGAGCGCCTGAAACGCCCTCTGAAAAGAATAGGAAAAAAAGGGAGTGATAATTTCAAAGAGATTACATGGAAAGAGGCTTACAGGGAAATTGCGCACCAAATGGAAAATGTTCAGTCCAGACACGGAGCAGAAGCAATATTACCATTTCACTACTATGGCCACATGGGACTGCTTAATAAGCAATTGCCACAGAGAATCTTCACAACACTGGGCACCAGTAACTGTTCACCCACCGTATGTTCAAACGCAGGAAGAACAGCCATGCAGTACGTCTACGGTGGATTCTGGGGTCTTGATCCAGAAGAGATACCCTCTTCCAAGCTCATTATCTTCTGGGGGCTTAACGGGCCTTGGAGCAACCTGCACGGATATAACATGGTTAAGGAGGCCATACGTAAAGGAGCAAAGTTCTACGTCATCGATCCCCTAAAGACAGGAAAGCTCGGAAAACATCTTGCCATTAAACCAAACACTGACGGCGTCCTAGCCCTGGGCATTGCAAATTATCTGATAACAAGCAATATGTACGACAAGGATCATGTAGAAAAATATACACACGGTTTTGAACAATTCAGGGAAGTCGCTAAGGATTTTGACCTTGAAAGGGCTTCAAGAATAACAGACTTATCTGTAGACGATATTAAAGAGTTAGCAGAGGATCTGTATCGGATAAGGCCAAGCTTCATTCATCTGGGATTTGGTATCCAGAAGCATCTTTACGGCGGAGAGGCTGCCAGGACAATCGCCCTCCTTCCCCCTCTGGTAGGTGGTTTCAGGGTGCATTACAGCAATAGTGATAGAGAAATAGACCTTCCCTTTCTCCAGGGCAAACACCTCATCAGTCCGGAAACGCCGAAAACTCAGAAGATGCGTAACATGGCACAACTTGGGAAGTTGCTTGAGACAGAAGAGATAAAGTTTCTTTTTGTTTTCAATACCAATCCACTGGTAAATCTGCCGAACCAGGCACTGGTTAAGAAAGGTATGGAAAGTGAAGATCTCTTTACGGTTGTACATGATATCTTTTTAAATGATACCTGCAGTTACGCGGACATAGTCCTGCCTGCTCCGAGTTTCCTGGAGTCTTTTGATATCCATATATGTTATTACCACAATTATCTCTCCATAAACCAGAAGGCAATTGAACCCCTTGGAGAGTCAAAACCAAACTATCAGGTTTTCAAAGAGCTTTCTGAAGCACTCGGGATGAACACGAAAGAACTCTTTCCTCCGGAACGTGAAGTGGCTGAAGAGTTTCTTCGCAGAAGCAAGGCAGTAGATTTTACGCTGAAGGATCTGGAGCAGGATGGTTTCTGCAAAATGAAGCCCAGGCCACAGGACGAATATCTTACGCCGTCCGGAAAGATTGAAATGTACTCTCAACTGGCTGAAAAAGCCAATATCCCGCCCCTACCCGGTTATTATGAAGAGGAGAAAAGTAGTTATCCTTTCCAGTTTCTAACAGTAAACCATAAACGTATTACGCGTTCTCAGTTTCATAATATCTGGAAGAAGGAGATAGAACCTATCGTCCTGATTAATGATGAAGATGCGAGGAAGAAAGGCATTAAAGAAGGGGATTGGGTAGTATTAAAAAATGACCAGGACACTTTAAATATGAAGGCACGTCCTACTAAGGATATAAAACAGGGGGTTACTTTAGCCTATGGAGGACTCTGGTCTAAGCTGTGTGAAGGAAAGGGCGCAAACACCCTTACTCCGGATATTGTTCAAGATTTTGGAGGTAATGCAACCTACAATTCCACATACATAAAGATTGAAAAGTTGTAATGCAGTAGGGACAGATCTGGATCCCACATAAAGTCGAAACAAGACGAGAGAACGGATATTTAAAATTCGGGAAGAGCAGTCGATGTTTTATCTGGCGGGTCTGGAGTTTTCCCCTTGGCCATCTTTTCAAATTGAGCAAAGTGTTCAGGTTCCCCAATCACAGCAACCTTGTCACCCGCCTCTATCTGGATGTTAGCACGAGGGTTAAACAATATTTTTCCATTCTCTTTTTTCAGAGCTACAATTACGACCCAGTTTTTTGCCCTAATATCTGCCTCTTTGATTGTTTTACCCGCCAATGATGATGCCTCTTCTACAACAACCTCCTCTATTTGAATTTCCATATTACCGGCTTTAGCCGTTAACTCCAGAAAATCTACTACTGTTGGCTTAAGTATGGTATGGGCTATCCTGATACCTCCAATATGATATGGAGAAACTACCTTGTCCGCTCCCGCTCTTGTCAGCTTGTAATCTGCACCCTCTTCATTTGCCCTTGCGACTATGAATAGGCTTTTATTGAGTCCCCTTGCGCTGAGTACAACGTAAAGATTCTGAGCATCCGAATCAAGAACTGATATAAGACCCTTTGCTTTTTCTATACCTACGCTCTTAAGAAGGTCATCTCTTGTCGCGTCTCCATAGACAATTATTGCATCATCATCCACATCGAGTTCCTGACGCTCTTTTTCTACGATAACAGTTTGGATTCCTTTATGTTTTAATTCTTTGCAGATTACCTTCCCCATTCGGCCATAGCCGCAGACAATGTAGTGGTTTTCCAACGAATCTAATGCCTTTTTCAATTTTCTCCTCCCGAATACATCCTGGATTTCACCTTCGAATATCGCCTTTAAGCCGTAATTTACTGCAAATGCAACAACACCCAGACTAAAAAAAATCAGGCCGATAGTAAATGCCTTTCCAGTTCTTGAAAGTGGTTCAACTTCATGAAACCCTACCGTCGAAAGGGTAATAACAGTCATGTAGAGGGAATCAAATACTTCCCATCCCTCAATAAAATAGTAACCAGCAGTACCTGACAGTAAAACAATTATGAAAAGGATCAGGGAAATAATTAGCTTTTTTCTAAATGTTTTTGCACTATCTTTCATTAAGGATTGAAAATTATGGAATTATATTTTGTATCAAAAAAATTGGAGCAAACCGTTTATGTTATTTTAGACTTGTCAGCAGGAAAATTACAATAATCCAGCACATAAGTCAAGGACTTACCTGAAGTTATCCAACCAAATCCTTAGCAATTTTATTCAAGGCAGATCCTGCCCGGAACCATTCTATCTGTTGTTCCGACATAGTATGTTTAGTCTCCAGACCCTCTTCTGTCCCATCACCGTGCTTGATTTTTACGGAAATATTTTTGCCTGGAGTCAAACTGTCCAAGCCGGTTATCGACACCTTGTCATCCTCACGAAATTTGTCATAATCAACCGGGTCAACAAATGTCAGAGGAAGAACACCCTGTTTCTTTAAATTAGTCTCGTGGATTCTGGCGAATGAACGGACGATCACTGCGACTGCACCAAGAAATCTTGGAGACATGGCAGCATGCTCACGCGAAGAACCCTCTCCATAGTTTTCATCGCCTACGACAATCCATGAAACTCCACGTTCCTTGTAATCACGGGCAATATCTGAGAACCTTATACCACTCTTTCCGGTGAACTGGTTTTTACCTGTACCGGCTGAACCATCAAACGCATTTATTGCTCCAAAAAAAGTGTTATCAGATATATGATCCAGATGCCCTCTGTACTTCAGCCACGGCCCCGCCGGAGAAATATGATCGGTTGTACACTTCTCTGAAGCTTTTAACAACAAAGGAACATCAATAAAGTCATTGCCATCCCAAGGCGCAAAAGGAGCCAACACCTGAAGACGTTCTGATTCAGGATTTATAACAATATCTATTTTCGAACTATCTTCCACAGGTGGCACATAGCCTTTACCTTGACCGGCGAATCCGGCAGAAGGCAGATCTTCCGCAAATGGCTCATTCAGCATTACTTCCTGCCCGGAAGCAGTTTGTATTTTATCTTTTAACGGATTGTAGGAGAGAGATCCCGAGAAGGCATATGCCGTTACAATTTCAGGAGAACCGATAAATGAAAGTGTCTCTGTGTTGCCATCATTACGGGCACGAAAATTTCTATTATAAGAATTAACAATGGTATTTCTCTCACCTTTCTTAATATCGGTACGTTTCCACTGTCCTATACATGGACCGCAAGCATTGGCCAATACGGTCGCACCTGCATCAGTCAGGGCTTTCATCTGTCCATCGCGTTTAATAGTATCTTCTATCAGGTTTGATCCCGGTGTCACCAGCAACGGAATAGCCAGCTTCAAGCCTTTCGCAACAGCATCGCTTGCCACGGCAGCAGCACGCCCCATGTCCTCATAAGAAGAGTTTGTGCATGAACCAATAAGAGCAAATTTAATATTATCTGGATAATCTTCCTTAACTATTTCGTCTTTAAACTCAGACACAGAACGCACCTTATCAGGTGTATGAGGGCCGCAGACCAGCGGTTCAAGTTCTGACAAGTTTATTTCAATAACCTTGTCATAATATTTTTCAGGATCCGTATATACCTCGTCATCAGCTCTGAAGCCTTCTGAATATTCCTCCACTAACGCTGCCACTTCAGACCTGTCGGTTGTTCTCAGATAATCAGACATTCTCGAATCGAAAGGAAATGTAGATGTTGTAGCACCGTGCTCTGCCCCCATATTACAGATAGTAGCCTTACCCGTGCATGAAATTGAAGCTGCGCCATCCCCGAAATATTCTACAACTGAACCAGTCCCCCCTTTGACAGTAAGTTCTTTCATTACTCTAAGGA
>Ga0209774_1001089_pt1 | contig 16689 bp, 28 predicted proteins | sample SaaInlV_150m_DNA_2_FD_184648 | JGI IMG/M metagenome (GOLD analysis project Ga0209774, IMG submission 184648) | Marine microbial communities from expanding oxygen minimum zones in the Saanich Inlet - SI037_S2LV_150m_DNA (SPAdes) (version 2) | ecosystem: Environmental > Aquatic > Marine >... | reverse complement strand
GTACGAACACTGACGCCCATCATTGATGCAAAGAATGATTGCGATAAATGCAGCTTCTTGCGTATATCTTGTGCAGGTGAAGGCTCAGACAAGCTTGATGTTTTTAGCTTGTAGTGGTCTGACAAACTGTAGTGGTCTAATTATTTTGGACATATTCCAAACTATAACGCAGTGTCATTTTTATGCAGAATTACCTCCTTAAAGAAATCTCAAAAAATATACCGAAAATGTAAAGAGATTTTGATAGAAATTTTTTGATAAATATAATGTTCTAATTTTAACTATATAATAATATATATTATTCAAAAAAAGAGTGGAAATGAATGTCAATAAAAAGATGAGTTCAGAAGATTTCTTTTCAGAAGTAATCGACATATATCAAAATGCAAGAGAACAAAAATATGCTAATTTAAATATTTTTAGAGGTAGGAGTGTTTCTTCATCTAGTGAAATTGAAGATTTAACTGCACGTTTTTTAGCGTCAAATATATCTAAAAAATATTTGTATTTTGTGGATCAGCCTATGAAATTTGAAGGGTTTCCAACAAAATATCCTGACATTGCAATTCAAGATTGTAAAAATGGATTAATCAGAAATCTGATAGACGTTAAAAACGATCTTGGGTTTAAAAAAAGAACTGGAATATTTGACTTCTGTGAAAAGTGGGATGCAGTTATAGAATCTATTAAAGGTACTAAAACTCAATTTAAATTAGGACATAATAAAAAGCTGTGTGAAGGTATGTTTTCAGAAGATCTAAAATATCATGTAGTAATAGTAACTGAAAAAAATTCAGGCACAAAACTAAAGGAAGACCGAAAAAGAGTTAACGAACTAAAAAATGTAAAACTATATGTTTTATCTAAGGGAGTTCACCCTAATAAATATCTTGAAAAATCCGAAATAAAAAATAAACTTGTTATTCATCAGGAAGAATTTGAGCAGTTAATTGACTTTATCAAAGGTAATGATTTGTCAGTCACAATACCCGAACCTAATTGTCTACTTAAATAAATCTTTTTGTCGATCAGAAGTTAGATATTGACTCATAACTATCTCAGACTGCTTTTTCAGCATTTTTCTAGAATGAGCATAAGCACTCGTATCCATCCAAATTAGCTCTGATAAATCTAGCTCTTGTTGTACACAACGACAATCTTGATTAGCAAAGTCTTTTGAGAAATCAAACCCTAGCCCTGGTTTTAGCGAAGGGCTTTTAGTTCTAAATAATTTAAATATTGACATAGTTATAGTTTGAATAGTTCTTGAATTTTTTTTGAAATTGTATCTTTATGTTTAATATTATCAGTTGAATTACAGGCGTCTTGATTCCAGTTTAATTCATCCATATCTTTTGAGGCAGCTTTAACAGCCTCATCTTTAACCACCATTGTCCAGCAAACCTTTTGTTTTTCTTAAAACTCATCATCTTTCTCAATCGGATTGGCTGATACAAATTGACCTGCCATTTTATGCGCCAGAATAATTGTTTCAGATGGTCGATACTTATCATAAAACTTATAAACCACATCTCTCATTTGAGGTGTCAGAGTACAGCAAATTGTTATATTTCACTTACTTAATAAGCCTGTGATTCTTTGAGTGCGATACGCTAATAATTTATTGATATTTAATTCAATGAGAGCTATATTATATTACTCCTATCGTTGGTGTGTTCCATAGTATTACCATTTAGATATTAATTCTTCTATTGATATTTATGAGGCAATCTTATAATTAAAGTTGTGCATAAATATAGATTAAAATAAATTATATGAATTATTTAACCAAGTCAAAATTCAAGCTAGCAACTGAATGCCCAACTAAGCTTTTTTACTTAAATAAAAAAGACAAGAGTGGTAAAAATGAGTATGCAAATACCAGTTTGGATAATCCATTCTTAGAGGCGTTAGCTGAGGGTGGTTTCCAAGTAGGTGAGTTGGCAAAACTCTATTATCCAAATGGCCATGATATTCATACTCTGAAATATAAAGAAGCATTAGAGAAAACCAACAAACTTTTAGAGCAAGATGAAGTTGTTATCTTTGAAGCCGCAATCAAATACAACAACTTATTTATTCGTGTTGATATTTTGGTTAAACGTAGTAAGTCTATTAAGCTATACGAGGTTAAAGCCAAATCAATTGACGTAAGCTCTGCTAAATTTTTAAGCAAAAATGAAGACAAAGTCTTGTCTTCTTGGAAGCCGTATTTATTTGATATTGCCTTTCAAAGATATGTAGCTCGCTGTGCATTTCCAGAGGCAATTGTAACTTCTTATTTATATTTAATAGATAAGACTGCCACATCACCAACTGATGGACTTAATCAAAAATTTCAAATCATTGAAGATAAGGATAGTCGCAAAGGCATTAAAGTGTCAAATACACTTAATGAAAAAGATTTGTCGGTGGAGCTTCTGCGCAAGATTCCTGTGGACCTGTGTTGTGATTTAATTTTTAATACAGAGGCTGGTGCAGATGAACGCGGTGTTGGATTTAAAGATAGAATAAATGAGTATGCCGATGCTTATGCAAACAACACTAAAATTAAACCCATCTTAACTAAACTCTGTCGAGATTGTGAATTTAAAGCCTCGCAAGAGCAACTAGACAAAGGTCTGAAAGATGGTTTTCGAGAATGCTGGAAGCAGCAGCTTAATTGGGCTGATAAAGACTTTGACGAGCCTAATGTATTAACTATTTGGAACTTCCGTAAAAAAGATGAATTTATCCAAGATGGTAGAATTAAATTTTCTCAAATCCATGAGTACGATATTGATCCAGAAGACTCAGATGTTAAAGCGCGTCAGTGGATGCAAATTGAAAAAGTTAACAATAACGATAACTCTATCTGGATAGATGTAGACGGCTTAAAAGCAGAAATGGATAGTTGGACTTATCCCTTGCATTTTATTGATTTTGAAACAACAGCAATGGCTATTCCCTTCAATAAATGCAGGCATCCATACGAAGGTGTGGCATTTCAGTTTTCACACCATATTGTGCATAAAGATGGGCGTGTAGAGCATAAAGGCGAATATATCAATACAGAGAGAGGGGTTTTCCCAAATTATGAATTTGTACGCCAACTTAAGGCTCAGCTAGATCAAGACAATGGCACGATATTCATGTACTCCCCACATGAAAACACTTACCTTAATATGATTTATAGCCAAATGCAATCCACAACAGATCTTATTGAAGATAAAGATGAGCTGTGCGATTTCATCAAAACCATTACTAAGTCAAAGGGTGACAGTGTTGAAAGATGGCACGGTGAGCGTTATATGGTAGATATGCTTGTACTGGTTAAAGATTATTACTACAACCCATTAACTGGCGGCTCCAACTCAATCAAACAAGTGCTACCAGCAACACTCAATAGTTCAGATTATCTTAAAGATAAATATTCAAAACCAATTTATGGCACAGATAAAATGTCCAGTCTTAACTTTTCCAACTGCACTTGGATTGTATTAAAAGATGGCTTGGCTGAAGATCCGTATAAACTTCTGCCACCAATCTTTGAAGATGCTGAGAAATACAATCAGATAATTAGTGACAACAATGAGCTTAAAGATGGTGGCGCAGCCATGACAGCCTACGCAAAAATGCAATTTGAAGAGATGAGCGATTTTGAACGTAATAAAATTGAACAAGGCTTGCTAAGGTATTGCGAGTTAGATACCATGGCAATGGTGATGATTTATGAGGCTTGGAGAGAATGGATCCGTTAAAACTTAGAGGTTCTTTTTTTGTATTTATTCTTATTTTTTTTATAGGTAGTAATTCTACTGCCAATTTAGGATTTACTGGTAGACCAATTACATCACTAGAATGCCCTAATTGCAAGTGTACATTTGATAACCCTTGTACTTATAAACAAATATCTTTATATAGAAATAAAGGGATTGAGATAATTCCATCATACAGCCCAATACCAATTATGTGCAATATGGATATAATTGACATTAATTTGGATCGCTTGCATTTTACAGATTAGCCAAACTTTCCTTTATGCATGTAAAAATCAGTATTTATGATATGAACCATGTTATAATTATTTTATAGTTAACTCTTAACTATTTTGAATTGGGTGATTCTTCACCTTTCAAGATTCAAAAAAAACAAACAAAAAAATAATGAAACAAATAAACTATGACTTAATTGGTGATATCCATGGTCAGGCGCCTGAGTTAATTCGGCTACTGAAAAAACTTTCTTATAGACAGTTTAATGGCGTATGGCAACATACTGATCGAAAAGTAATTTTCCTAGGTGACTTTATTGACAGAGGTAATTATCAAAAAGCTGTTATTAATATTGTTCGCCCAATGGTTGAGCAAGGTTTTGCTCTAAGTGTCATGGGTAATCATGAATACAATGCAATTGCTTATTTTACTAAAAATTCTAATGGCGAGTTTTTACGTCCACACAACCAAAAAAATCTAAATCAACACAAGGAATTTATTAATGCTTATTCTGATGATAGTGCTGAATATGAGCGTGTTATCAAATGGTTTAAGACATTACCACTCTGGATAGATTTTGATAATTTTAGAGTTGTACATGCTTGCTGGGATAATGAATCAATTAATCTTATCAAGGACTTTCAAAATGGTAGCAGCATCCTTAGCGATAAATTACTTTGTGAGTCAATCAAACAAGATACTTGGCAACATAACGCTATTGAAATATTAATAAAAGGCAAAAAAGTCTTAATGCCAAATGAGTGTGCTTTTGATGATGCTGATAATAACATCAGGAAAAAGATGCGTGTTAAGTGGTGGAAAGGCTCAAATAGTAATTATCAAGATTGTTTCATTGGCCCTGATAAAGTTAAAGCGTTATTGCCATTAACAGCAATAGGTAGTCATAATTTGACTGATTACAGGTCTAGTGAAAAGCTACTGTTTATTGGGCACTATTGGCTAAACAATGAAATAACCCCGCTAACAGATAATATTGTTTGTCTTGATTACAGTGTAGCTAAAAAGGGTGGTGAACTTGTTGCCTATAGATGGAATGGGGAAAGTGTCATTGATATCAATAAGTTTGTTTCAGTAGAAAGATTATAAAAAACAAAGGAAAAAGGCATGAATAAATTTGAGAATGTACCAGTTGAAGAAGATACAAAAATAATATTAAGACAAGAGATGTCGTTAGGAAAATACAGTGTTTTATATGAATATTGGTCTTGGGATGGGATTATGGCTCACAGTGTTATTTTTGTTGAAAGTGATTTGGGCGACTGTTCGGATAGTGAGATTGAAGACTTAATTAGAGCGACATCACTTTTAAAGGACAAAGATTCAGAAATAACTATGAAGCATGTTAAAGGCTTTGTTTTTGTTAATTTTAATTTCGAAATATCTTAGGGTGGCAATAAGAGTAGTTTGATGAATCAATTGAAAGAAAAGATCATTAAAAAAATTGTTGCATTTTGCAAAGAAGATCTTTGTATTATGGATGACATCATAGTTGAGGTGCGTCTAAAGGATTTAACTGAAGATAATGTCCATAGCTGGTGTTATGAGAGCGATAGTAAGTCCTACAAGATTGCGATTGAAAAAACTTTAACTGAAGATGAAATGCTAGTTACTCTATGTCATGAAATGGTACATGTAAGACAATACTCTGAAGGCGACAGAGCTAATGAAAGAGAGGCAGATGAATTAGAGGTAGTATTGGCAGAAAAATATAAATTAATAGTTATTATATAGTGAATGTATTTACTTTATTTTTTATAAAAAAAGTGAAATTGCATTATAATATGGTTAATATTGAGGCATATTAAATGAAAGAATATTTAATTAAAACACTAAAAAACCTTAAAAATGAATTTCAACAAGATGAATTGGCATTTCTTGCTCTAACTACTAAAATAGAGCTGCCGTTCAGAGATAGATGGAGCTTTTTACTGTACAAGGAATTAATACAAAAAAGTATTTATTCTTCTAGAGAGTGGAATAGAACTGATATTGCATTAATTCAAGATAATAAACCCCTTGTACTTATTGAATTGAAGGCTATGTATTCCTTCGATTCCATTCGAAAAACAAAGAGCGGCATCCATGGGGATGAGCAATTTTTAAGGGCTATGGCTAATGATGTAAAGAAAGCAATAAAACTTTCTAACAAAAATACAGACATTTATACAGTGCTACTAGTAACTCATCCGCACAATAGTATTGGTATTGATCACCCTGCAAATACTGCAGTTAAGTATCGAAACTATATAAACAAGTCTTTTAAAAATAAAACTCAAGAAGAGATTAAAGGTTTTGTAGAGGCAAGATTAGAAAATAAATTAAACAAAATTGGTAATATTGTTTATTTTGACACTATCAAAGGTGGAAATGCTTTTGGCGTTGATATGTCCATTATGTATTGGCTAGTTAAATGTAATATTTGAGAAATATAGCATCATGATATTTTTTAAACATTGTGAACTTAATAATAAAAATGGAGAAAAGTTATGAAAAATATTAATAAATTTGTTGCATTAATTTTTAAGTCTGCAAATTTGTCTTTTATTGAAAGTAAAGATGTGAATTCTATATGTAAACAAATAAAGGAAAATATTGATGACATTGTAGAAAATCTTGAGGAATCCCAAGGGGAAAAGCTTTCAGATGTTGCTAATTCATTATCAGGCGATCTTGGAGTTGAAAATATGTGGAAATATGCTGCTGTTTTTTCTTCTCTGGAAGAGTCATGGCAACTTGATCTGCCAATTAATGAGAATATTCGAGATAAAATTTCTAATTTTTCTACGTCTTGGGAAAATTGCTCCTCTTTATTTCTAGGCAAGGTTAAAGATTCGGGTGTAGGCGCCAATTCTTCACAAGAAGAAATTTCTGAAGTTATTGATTATGCTATTGGATGTTTGTTTATGGCTGTTGAAATTTCTATAGAAAATGGTGATGAGGCAGGTGTAGATGCCTGGATTATGGGCTTTGGAGATCCATTTCAGTATGACGATCCAGTCGGCGATATTATAATGAGTGTTGACTCTAGTGTTAGAGAGGAATTGCTTGATTGTTATATCGATTCTTTATTGTCACTTTATCAAATCAATGTTGAAGAATATAGAGATTCAGAAGAAAGCATTGAATGGATTAATGTTTCAGAAGCTATTAAAGATATGATGTGATTTTTTATGCTTTTAGATACAATTAACAAACCTAAAACTATTTAACAATAATAAACAGTAGTATAATTGTGGATACTACTACTACAACAGGGGGAATATAATGTCAAAGGAAGTAACAGTAAGCGTACAGGGTTTAGGGTCAGAGTATGGGCATCTAGCAGTATCAAAGGAAGCATGGGATTGGTGGAATAACCAACACGAAGATGATTTAATTGAGTACCTACAAGCATGGGATGACGATTACAATATCAAAGTTCCAAAAGAAGCGGACTTTCTAACAATTGACGAAGGCAAGGAGATGTGGTCGGACGTAGGAGATGACATATTACTTAAACATACTTGGTTAATAAGCGCCGAAGAGGCTAGTATTTCAATTGCTGTTGATGGTGAATCTATTTTTGAAGATGATTCAGAACCTAGTTTTGAAGATGTCGTTATTGGCGACGAACAAGACGAACATGGCGCTGACGTTAGACTAACAACAAAGTGGGACGACGACGACAAAGCATTACTTAATAAATTCCACGAAGCAAAACATATCATCACATTTGAGTTAGTCTCAAAGGCTGAGTTCATAACTTACATATTCGAAATAGAAGATGATTTTGAAAAATCAAAATTAATGTTTTTAACTGAAGAAGATTGGTACAACAATAATAAAGATTTAATTGTTAGTGCTACATACAACGGCACAGAGTTGGAAAATGAAACAGACGGCGATGCAACTAACAAAGGGGTGTACGCAAAACTTTGGACAATGGGAGAATAGATTTAGCAAGGCAATATTTTGATATATTGATTCCTGGGAAATATAATCAGTTCAAGGGCATATTGCCAAAAAATTTAAATAGCAAGGATAAGTTATGGATGGGGTATTTAAAAGATTTGGAAGAACAGAGTAAGTATAGAAGATGGGGTTTAGACCCGCTTTACTTTCCTGGTGAGTCTACCAAAGATTTATATTGGCCAGTATTTAAATTACTAAATGACAAATATGGAATTTTATAAAATTATTTGTATAAAATTAAGCTCTTAATTAACTATAAGACTCTATTGAATTTTGTATTTAATAAAAATGAACACTCTAGGGGTTGTAAGGTAAAAAAAACAGGAGATTTAATATGGAAAAATTAACAGTTGCAATGAAGTTTAAACAGATAGTTATTGAAATTGAGGATGACCAACTTACAAAAGAAGGTAGGGAAATTTTAGCGGGTAATTCTAAAAAATCAAAAAACTGGATGCTATAACCATCTATCTTATGGATATTTTTAGACTGCTCTTTTGTACACTCTTCGTATTCCACTTTCTTTTGGATTGAGGATGTTTGATACTGTCGTTCACTTAATAGACGTAAGTCTAGAACGAATATAAAGTAATACAATATTATGAGTATTAGGATGCTTACAGTTATTAATATTGTCTTTTTTAAAGCAGACATGAGTTATCGGAGGAGGTTATTTGATTTTATTATAAATTTTATTTAATAATTTGTATTAGTTTTTACAAACTACTCAACGATATATTGAAGTTGATACGGATAGTCGCGAGTTCACCAAGTTTTCACCACTTAAAATCCCATTAATATTAGGTGCTTAGAATACAAGTGATCTTGAAAAAAGACAGAGATTTATAACTCAAATATACTGGTGCTATAAGAACAAGTTTATAGGTGCGCTATACGATAGAGTAATGGGGCTTACTGACGACGATTGGCACTTTGAGCACTATTCTGAAGACAAGATTTCATTAGAGTTAATCAAGAAGGAATATGCAAGATGGCTAGGGGTTAATTGCTATCCAGAGCATGATATGATGGTTAAAGCTAGAGCTGAATTGATTAGATGCTAAAAAAGTTAAAAGTCGCAACATAACCGCAACAAAGAACTACTTAAAACCCTCTATATCATTTTAAAGTGATAAAAAAGTGCTTTAATAGTGCGGTATAGGGCGTTTTAGATGTTCTAGGGAAGTCTGTTAATTCTTTTTTAGCTTTATCATGTGACGGATAAATTGTTTTACTAAGTCCAAATTCAAAAAATTGCTCTTTTGATATACATCCTGCATTGATAAACTCTACATACGAATCACGCATTACATGAAATGATTTTAGGCAGATTTGGTATATTCATAAAATTACTTCTTCTGGTAATTGATATTTTAATCTTCTCTTTTATTTAGTGTCTCTAAGAGATTGCAGATTTTATATCTGAATCTTTTTGTAATTTCTTTGACGCATATTCCAAGGCCCACTCCTCATTTTTAATAGCAGCCAAAACAACCTCTTTATCATTTCTAAGATTTTTTGATGCAAACTCCAGGAGGCTACCCACTTGATTAACGGCGACTAATACAACTTCTTTATCATTTCTAAGTTCGTCCGATGCTTCTATTAAAGTATATGCATTATTTTTTACAGCTACCAATGCAATTTCTTTGTCACCTCTAAATTCTTCTGAAGTTTCATCAAAAGCTTCTCTACTATTGGCAACAGCTGCCAATACAACTTCTCTGTCATTTCGGATTTCATCAGATGCATACTCTAAAGCGTCCCCATCTTTTTTAACCATTTCAAAAACGAATTCTTTATTAGATTTAAACCTATCTGATGCATAATTAAGAGCCATTCCTTGATTTCTAACAGCAATTAGCACGACATCCTCATCGTCTTTAAGTTCGTCAGAAGTAAAGCTTAAAGCAGTGCCATTGACGCTTACAGCAATCAGTACAACATCCTTGTTATTTTTTAACTCTTCTGATGCATACCTTAAAGCATCACCTCTTTCCTTGATGGCAGCCAACACAACCTCTTTATCACCTTTGAGTCCTTCTGATGCAGAGCTTAAAGCATTGCCATCGACACTAACCGCAGCCAATACAACTTCTTTATCATTTTTAAGCTCTTCTGATGCATACGTCAAGGCGAACCCAGTAGCATTAACGGCAGATAAAACTATATCTTTATCATTTTGATGTTTTTCCGATGCATTTTCTAATTCATATCCATTCTTTTTGACGGCTGTTAGTACGAAATCTTTTGATTCATCTTTTAACTCTGACATGTTATTTATTCCTTTGATTATTATTGATAATTTCATTAATTTATGGTAGATTTTAACATGTTAAAACGACACTTAAAAAAATATTTGGTGTATTAACGGTTATTAAACCAACTGCTGATTTAAAGCCTTATATTATTGAACAACAAAAGCATATTGATGAATATGCAATCTACCTTTTCTTAGTTTCATTATTGCTTGGCGCTGGTGCAAGTTATATTGTCTCTAGAGGCGCTCGAAAGTTAGTTAAATATACTACCGCCCTTTCTAAAGGAGAAAATGTTACAGCTCCAAAAATCCGCCAAATAGAGTTTGCAGAACTATCTCAAGCTATTGAAAAATTAAGAGGAGATCTTGAAGGTCGAGAATATGTTGAAGAGTATATTGACACTATGGCACATGAGTTAAGAACTCCTATTACTGGTATTCAAGGTACTGCTGAAAACCTACTAATGCCTATGAGTAATGAGCAACGTGTGCGCTTTGTAAATAACATTCTTGAAGCAAATAAAAAGATGGATTTATTGGTCAATAGACTACTAAATCTATCTCGCATTGAACGTAAAAATCAGCTTGAAAATATTGAAAAAATCAATGTTAAAAACTTAATTAAAGACGTGCTTCAGGCTCCCAGTCGCAAAGGCAGTATTACCCGAAGAAGTATTAAAATTGAAAATATCATCGAGCGTGAATTTAACATAAAAGCTGAAAAGCTTTTAGCTGAACAAGCTCTGGCTAATATTATTGATAATGCAATTGATTTCACACCAATAGGTTCAACCATTGGTATCAAAGTCAGTGAATCAAATACACATATCAATATTCAAGTATATGACCAAGGTAGGGGCATTCCAGAGCATGCTAGAAAACAGCTATTTAGACGATTTTTTTCATCTTCAAGACCTGATACTGGAAAACGTGGCAACGGCTTAGGACTTCGCTTTGTAAAGAAAATCATGAGTCTTCATGGTGGTCAAGTAAGTCTAAAAAATCGTTTCATGGAAGATGGCGCTGTGGCAACTTTACAGTTTCCAACATAGGATTATTAGCCCAATTTATCATTAAAAAAATTGAAACAAAATTCATAATTAACTGTATTATTGACCAATAAAATTAACCAAAAAAACCAACAATGTCAGGAATAAACAAAGTAATACTAATCGGAAATCTAGGTGCTAAGCCAGAGCTTAAGTATTCATCTAGTAACGTAGCAATAACTAACCTATCAGTAGCAACCTCAGAGTCTTGGACAGATAAATCTACTGGTCAAAAGCAAGAGAAAACCGAGTGGCATAGAGTTAGTGTATTTGGTAAGCTAGCTGAAATAATCTCTAAGTACTGTGACAAAGGCTCTAAAGTCTATGTTGAGGGTAAGCTACAAACACGTAAATACCAGGATAAGTCAGGAGCTGATAGATACACTACTGAAATTGTAGTTAGTGGCTTTAACGGTGTTATTCAGATGCTAGACTCGGCTAATGAACCTGTCAAGCCACCAGTAACACCTATTGAGCCAATAGCTGCTGATGCTTGGGCTGATGAAGTGCCTTTTTAATTAAGAATAAACCAAAGGAAAACATGAATAAGGTCATTAACAAAATATCAACTTTAACAGTCTCAATATTATTATTAATAGGTATTAGTGGATGCGAATCAAGGGGAGATATTAAAATCCCACTTGAGCCAATTGGTATAGAAAGTCAATCAAATAAAAAAATGGCAACAGTTGTGTTTTATAGGTCAAACGACCACCTAGGGTTAATGCAATTTTCGCCTATAACCATAAGAGTGGATTCCCCATCTATGGCATTTGTATCAGAAGATACCGATACAAACTTCATATTGAGGGCCAGCAGAAGTGAATATATGTCGAATACATACACTCCAGGTGTGCATACATTTTCAGTAGGGGATATTATGTCTCAAGTAGCAAACCTTAAAGCTAGCAAAACTTACTATTTAGCTCAAACTTTTCACTTGGGAGGCATAACAGGAATACAGTTCAGAACAAAGCAAGACTTCCTAGAATCAGTTGAAAATGCAAAGCAGATAGAATACACTGGTGAAAAATGCAACTCATGGTCAGGTTGTACAACTAGACTTGTAAATGAATAAAATACTATCTCTTACTGTTATTTTTTTGTCCGGTTGTAATATCTCCTCTAGCGAAGTTGCATCAACCTATAAAAGTACCGCCTTATATAAGAACCAGAACTGTTCAGAGTTAAACAGAGAAAAATCCTATATAGAAAATGAAATTCAAAAAATAGCTAGTATTGTTGATAAATCTAAACGCCACCAAGATGTAAAACTATCACTTGGCTGGATGTTCTGGCCATCTTATTTTGTTATTGATAACAATGAACAAGAGGCGCTTAAACTGTCTATTATTAAAGGCGAGTATGAGGCAATATCAAGATCAATAAAATCAAAACAATGTATTTCTCAATAAACAATTATGAATAGCACAGACAAACTACGACAATACTACTTAACAATGCCTCATTATCACTTTGATATGACGATTGATGATTATCACTTCTCAGATAAAGAACAGGCTGATATCGCTAAATATGGCAACTGGTTTCAAGCTATCTGGGATGATAAAGTACCACTGGTAACTGACAAACTAAAAAGCTTCCATGCCTCTAAGAAACCTAATCGTACAGATAGGAATAGGTTTGAAGAGCTTTGGTATCAATACAAGTTGCGTGAACTACCTTTTTAATAGGAATTAGTGGCATGAATGGAATACTAGGTATTATAGTTTTTGTAGGTGTGACTTTGCCACTTATGATGCTTGCTTGGCCTGTAATAGTTGCCGGGTGGATAATAGCCGGTGTTGCATTTGTATTAGCAATAATTGGCACAATAATTATGGAGTGGAAAAAATGAGTCAAACAGATAAGTTTGCACTGCAATTAGCAGAATAAGCCGGAGATAAAGATATGCATTGTCATGAATGTGGTCAAGAGATTGCTAAAACTGATAAATTCTGCTTTAGTTGTGGAACAGAAGTTGGAAAGAAAGAAGTGCCCTCAGTAGCCACAAATACAACCACTCCAGTTGAAACAGTTAGTCCAACTGAACCAGCCGTTACCGAATACGGAAAAAACGTATTTAGTAAATTGATTGATGGTGATTATGGTTTAGCTAAAACATATTGGCTATTCGGTGTTCTAGTAAATGTTGGTTTTAATATTCTTTTTAAAGTTGCTGAATCAACTGCCTCTTACCCAAGACAGGCATTAGCGCAAATATTGATTCTCACTTCGATAAGTGTGGCATATAGTGTAGTTGTAGTGATTGGCACATGGAGAGCATCCGGTAAATACCAAGGCCCTAAGTTCTGGGCCATATTAGCTAGAATAATGGTCGTTATTGGAATTTTTGGACTTATTGTTATGGTGCTTGCACTATTTAATGCATATACAACGCAGTAGGTTATATAGTATTTTGAAATAATAGGAGAAATAAAGATGAATAAATTTATATGGTTGATATTGTTTTTAATTGTGGCACTTGTTAACTCAGGAGGTAATTTTCAAGATGCAAGGTATTTAGTAGCTGGATTGGGAATGTCTTTGCCTTCATTCGTGTTAGGGCTAGTACTTTCTCCAATTTGGTGGGGTTTAACTAAAAAAAGTAGGGAAAATTCTTGGGAGTGGTTTGATTGGCTAAATGTTGCTTCATACATTATGGTTGTAGTTAATATTCTATCTTTTTTTGTCAAGGTTAATATATAGCTGAAAATAGGTGTTAAGGTGTAAAGCACTTTTCTACCAAGCTAACGAATCAAAATATGAGATATATTTTATATTTATGTATATTGTTGGCCTTAGTGCCAACATTAGCAGCTGAATCTTATTTTTCTTTAGTTAAATTACCTAGAGGTGTAGAGGTTGAAGTTCCAAAAGGTTGGTGGCTTCTTGGCAAAGATTACAATAGAGTGATTGAAACTAGTGTTGAAGCAATAATGGATTTATCTGGATACGAGTTAGATAATGATAAAACTGTAAACCTTATAGCAGCAAGTTCAACGCCGCTTACTACTTACGCATCTCTACGTATTGACTCGATTACCCCTCCATCTGTAACGCCAGAAGAAGTGATTAGTTTAAGCAAATCTGATGTTAATGAATTTTCCATGTATATGGAGCAAGAGCTTAGTAGGATGCTTCCACTTCAAGGCAACAAAATGCTTGATTTTTACGGTTCATCTGCTGAGCAAATTGATGGCCATCCAGCGCTTGTAACGCGATACCGTCGTTCAGGTCCTAAAGGCCCAGTAATTGTAGAAATAAACCAAATATTCCCAGGAAATATGCATGATTTAAGAATAAACTTAGCATACAGAGAATCTGAAAAAGGTTTATGGTTTGCAGTTATTAAAAAAATAAGAGCATCAATTAAAATAAAATAGTGTTAACTATACAATAAATACAAAGTTTAATTTTTTACTAAAATAAAGGAGTTAGTTATGGGTGTTTTAGCTAAAGTAGCACTATCAATAGTTATAGTTGTTGTTGGTGCAGTTATTGCAGGAATTGTAAAAGAATCAATCGGTGCAGGGCAATATTTAATACATGGTGTTATAGTAGTTGCTCTTATATATCTTTGGAGCAAGTAATTACTTTACTATGAAGCATTGCACTAACTGCGGAAAAGAAATCAACAATATAGATAAGTTCTGTGCTCATTGTGGTTCATCTATTAACAATAATACTATTAAAGTTGAAGTAACTAACGCTACAACTGAGAAAGCATTTAAAGCTGTTGGTGATACCATCTCAAGTGGAAAACAAGCTGTCGCTACTGGAGCTAAAACCACTACCAGTATTGTGAAAAAATATATACCAATTGTTGCATTTATAGTTGCTACTTTTTTACTAGCATGTTTGATCCTATGGGTAAATCCAGAAAACCTTTGGGATTTTATTTTCCAAGGGCATAATTTGCGGGATTACTCGACTGGGGAAATAATTAAGAAAGGATGGAAATATTAAAAGTTGATAAATACAGCAACTTACTTTAACAATTTTATATTGTGTAATAAATGCTGTGAAATGTTGAATTGTGATAACTTAAGACACCCTTAAAACTACAACGTCATTTTCAACTAGTTGAAAAACTTAAGACAGACTTAAACATAGCAGTCGGTTTTACTACATAAAATACTTAACTCAACTTAAAACTAAAACTTTTCAGAAAATCTAATTTTAATACGCCTGAAGTAAACTTACATGGAGCGTCTATCACACTGAACCACCCCCCCGGTACTGATACAACCTAACTATCTTTTATTTATTGACACACGACACTGACACACAGTTAACAGATACACCAGTACACAACAACTTAAACCTAACTTAATAACACAGACATTGAAGTAATCTTTGATTACCTCAATACTGAGCACAGCGGAACTACACATGAGGTTTAAGTGCTTTACAGCACCTTAACCTCCTAGAGTCTAGTGTTAGCATCTTGTACTGCTTATCGTTGAATTAAGGCGTACTGACACCTGATTACAGTGATACCAGAATTACCCACAAACGGGCTTTGCTTGGGCCCTAATGTGGATAATCCCTCAACAAGTAAATCTTGTTAACCCAATCCAGGACTTACCACGAGTACTGACACACAAAAGCCACACAATTAAGATTTGAGAGTCTTTCTTAGAACGTTCTAACACTTTGCTATGATTGCTATAATAAGCCCTAATTCAAGAGCTTAATTAGCTTAATTCGACTTTTAACTTCATGTTGGGTTCTGGTTAGCTAAAAGTCGAATTTAACTAATTACTATCAACACAAGAACATGAACAAACTAATACTTACAGCCTTAACTATGCTCTTTTGCGCCACGGCGCAATCGAGCACTCAATATCCAGACTTAACTCACAACTACGAAAGCATATGGCAAGCTGATATCAATGACCTACGTAATAATTTTACAAAGCCAGATGATTATGAAATTGAGTGGTTTAAATCAGCAGCAGTAGTAAACAAGAAGTCGGTTAGCTTTAACAGTATCAAAAAACCAGTATTAGAAAGCTTTGTTAAGGCTTCTGACTATCTTGATATGAATGTAGTTAATAAGTTTGCACCTAAAGCAGATGCTAATGCAATTATTTACATACTTAAAGATAGGTTAGAAAAAATTAAAAACAGGAAGAGCCTAGCTTGCGAATACAGGATGAAGATGAGCAGTTATGAAGACAATGGGTATTACCGCAACCTTAATGGGTTAAAAGACCCATACATTGAATTTATGATTGGTAAAGGCTATGAAACTAATGTATTTGTTGATACGCATAACCAACTTGGAATTACCAAGGTTAGGAATGGTTATGATAGCGGCACAATCAAGGTGCTAATTAAAGGCAGGATTGTAGTATTGTCGTTGTTTGATTGCTATCAGGACAAAGGTAAAGACCAAATCATTAAAGATTTAACTGAATGGGCTGAA
>Ga0209774_1001087_pt1 | contig 16708 bp, 26 predicted proteins | sample SaaInlV_150m_DNA_2_FD_184648 | JGI IMG/M metagenome (GOLD analysis project Ga0209774, IMG submission 184648) | Marine microbial communities from expanding oxygen minimum zones in the Saanich Inlet - SI037_S2LV_150m_DNA (SPAdes) (version 2) | ecosystem: Environmental > Aquatic > Marine >... | reverse complement strand
CAAACGCTGGAATACCTTGTATCTTTATCCACTCTGTATGTTCACCGCCACCAAGTAATCCAAACAGATATGATGGCTCTTTGATTACCTGCTCTATGTAGATTGGCACTCCGAAGACTGCGTAACCGAGCATCGAGAGGCTGATAGCGAACATTAGAAACCATAATAGTAATCGTCTGCTTGCGTTAGATGCAGGGGTGTCGTACTTTCTCGCACTATCAAATGATTGATTCTGTGCCGCCAGAGCTTTTATCATTAGCTCTTGTCTCTGCTTATTATCTTCTGCTTTTAATGCTGTGAGCTTTGCGATAAATCCCAGAGCTATTGGTAGGATATGAGAGAGTAGAGTTATCATTTAGCTTTCATCAGTTGATTTACGAACTCTTTATCTACTTTATTATTGTAGAGTTCTCCGATTATTTTATTACTTCTATCTAGCTCTCGCTTCCATTCCTCTTTACTAACGAGTTCTTTTTCCATCTGATCCATTCTGTTATCGTGATTAGTTAGTGTGTTAGTAAAAGTGCGAAAAAAGTACCCTATAACTGGAAATGCTATTAGTGCTAGTAACCATTCTGCTTCAATATTCATAGTGGTCTCTCCCTACTTCCTGTCCTGTACGCCTCGTATCTGCAAACTTCTGCTCACCGTTGGGGTAATGAACGCAACTAGATATTTGTCTCCCTATCTTTGTGCCATCATCAAAACAAGTTACAATTGGAGTGAAGCAATACTGGCAGTTAAAACTCTCACTCTTCTTGCACTCGATCATCTGTTGCTCTCACAATTACTGTAGATGCATCCAATCCCGATAGCCACTACAACAATAAGGAGGAACACAACTATGTCGTCTGGCATTAGAAGCCTCTGTCTAATGGGTGAGGTCTACCGTCTATCTCCACAAGGATCATAGGCACATCACCGACAGTCACACCTTTGTCTGGCATAAATGATTCAGTTGGCTTAGTGCGTTCGGCAGGTGGTGTGCAACCTGTCATTGCCAAGAATACAGCGAGCATTATCGCACTCACTATCACAGTTAAGAGTAAGTCTTCTTTCATTTCTCTATCAACCGATCCAGCTTATCATTGATACGCTTCATATCTTCTCGAATGTGCAAGAACATATCTTTGGTGTCTGAGCGTTGTTGATGTATTTGCTGTTGTATAGCTTCGATCTTAACGCCTTGCTTCTCAACTTTAGTGTCTATTGAGTCTATGTACATAACGCCGGTTATAAGCACTACCATCGTAGAAACCATATGTCCTATCGAGACGGTCTTATCTATGTGCCAGTCGTTTTTCATTACTTACTCCGAATCGTTGGTCAACATTGTCATATAAGTTGGGTTAGTTATCTCAGCTTTACCAAATACTCTAGTACTAGCTATATCGGCATTACCTTGGTACTTAACTTTCATTTCGTCAAAGAAGTCTTCTAGGTGAGAGGAAGTAATGACCTCCTTTGCCGCTATCAGTCTATTAACAACTTCAATATACCCTGAAACCTCAGCGAGTGCCAATTGTGTATGTACTCCATATTGGGTTAAATATTCAATGGTAGCCTCTTTAGGATGACCACCCTCAATAAGATTACGGTACATCAACTCAAAGCCTCTACGCACGTGATGTGCTTTCTCTTCACGCTCATAATCCTCTTCTGACCAATCTCCGATACCGTTTTTCTCTTTAATACTGTCGTAGCTATCCATAAGAGTTGCTATATCTTTAAGCGACCCATTTATCTTATTACCTATCTGCTCTAAGTTAAATGATTCCTTGATTAGTTTAGCCTCTTCAACACTAGTTGGCTGTTTAAGAGCTTCGAGTTTATGCACTTTAGCTCTAATTTTTGCAGCGGTATGTTGAGCTTCAACTAAAGCTCCCTTACGCTTCTCAACCTCTGCCAACACTTGGCGCAGCATACGCATAGGAGATTGACCGTTGAGCATTGTGAGTGACATCATAGAGAGCGTAGTCTGACTGTTATTTCTGTCAAACATACGAGACTGGTTATCCAACGCTGGTAAACCTGACGACACACGTGCAACTAGCTCGTGGTTCTTATTATTGAGGATAGCCAAATCTACAACACTCGATGTATTGACTGTATCTACAGCTTTTAGATCAACGACATTGGTTGCGGTATTGCTCATTGTCTACCAGCCCATTCCGCTACGGCTGCATCACTATCGGCATCACTAAATGGCTGACCATTCTCATCTACTGAACCTGTAGCGGCATTGATACCCCTAACACGAGCTTGCAAACCTGCTAAGTCATAAGAGGTTAGTGTGTCTGGAACATAATATTCAGTCTCCCCTTTATCCGCAAATATCATAGTATGATCTGCTGGATTAAACCAATTACCACCGTTCTCCACGAAGTTTGGGATAATCATATTTCCGCTGTTATCTCTATGTAGTTTATATTCTAAAAATTTCATATTTTATTTCCTTTAAGTTAGTTAAATTAATCGCCTGAACAAGCGGCAAGACCCCACCTAGCAACGGTCAAATCACCGAAGTCTGTAGCATTAGATGGTAGAGCCATCACCCACATTGCCCCAAGCGGTTGCGCCACTAGTAGCATCGGTACAAATAAAGGTTTCACCAGAAGTACTATTAATCCAAAGATGACCAGCCGCATCCGCATTATCAGAACTTGTTGGATCAGAAGCGGAAACGGTTGCACCTGTAAGGTTATTGAGTTTTGGATCTGTAATAACGCTACCGGTCAAGCTACTGCCATCACCATCAGGAGCGAGAACACCAGCTCTCGGAATCTCTACATTAACATTACCTGCGCCGTCTTCACCTGTTAGAACAACAGAACCTAAAGCACTTTCAATTTCATAAGGCATAATTCGTATCTCCTAATTAATCGCCACTAGTAGCTGCAAGCTCTCTACGATTCACTGTCAAATCACCAAAATCAGTAGCATTACCTGTAGTTGCTATCGTAATTGCATCTATTTGTGACCAAGTATTTCCACCACCACCGAATAGACCTTTAGAACCATCAGAGGTAGCGCCCATCATATACCTATCCCAAGCAGCGCCCGACTGGAGATCCCCAAAATCAGTAGCATTACCTGTAGTTGCTATTGTGATGTACTCTATAAGCTCTTTATTATGACCTGAAAGACAACCCCTCGAACCATTAGAGCATCCAGATAATCGGTAACTAGCCGCAAGCATATCCCCAAAATCAGTAGCATTACCTGTAGTTGCTATAGTAATGTAATCCATAATATTTGTAGCAGTAGCACCACCACAGAAAACACCCCTACCACCACCGTTCACGGCTCCAAGAGTAGCCCTACTTTGTGTCAAAGTCCCAAAATTAGTAGCATTACCTGTAGTTGCTATAGTAATATAATCCATAGCATTACTATAAGGTGAAGCACCACCACCAAATACACCCCTTGAAGCATCAGAAACGCCCGCTCTGCCGTACTTAAAAGCAACCATATCCCCAAAATCAGTAGAATTACCTGTAGTTGCTATAGTAATATATTCCATTTCCTCGCCAGAACCGCCAGTACTACCACCGAACACACCTCTTGACCCATTACTAACTGAAGCCAGTTGTCCTTTAGCGGAAATCAGATCGCCAAAATCAACCGCATTAGCTGGGGTTGCTATGGAAATGTAATCCATAACATTACTATAGCCATAACCGCCAGCAAACACACCTCGATCGCCCCAAGGAACCGGTGGTACAACACCACCCGTCCCCTCGCCTATATTATAAAAAGCATTTGCACCTGTGGTTGCGTCAGTACAGATAAAAGCCTCCCCAGAGACCTTATTAATCCATAAGTGACCTGCCGCTGGTACATTACTGACACTTTCAGGATCAGCACTTGCAACTGTAACATCTGTTAATTCGGAGGTATCTGTAATAGCGTTTATGCCTGTCAAGCTACTGCCATCACCATCAGGAGCGAGAACACCAGCTCTTGGAATAGATACTGAAGCGCCACCTGCGCCATCTTCTGCAGTAAGTGTAACTGACCCCGAAGCTGTATTTAATTTAATAGCCATAATTTTCTCCTGTTAAAGTATTTTCAAACTGTCATAGTATTTTGAGACTAGGATGGAACTAGCAGGGACTGTTACTGTCACACCGCTTGCAATTTCTGTATCTGTACCCGTCTCATATCTAGTATCTGCATCTAGTGTAACATCTGCCGATATAGTACGGCTTGCATAAAGACCTCTCTCAACAGCATCTATGGCTGTAATAGACTGTATACAGTCGCTATCAGCACCCCAAGCCTGATCGGTCGTACTCTCTTGTGCTTTACTAACCCCTGTCAGAGTCCAGTAGGTGGTATTATCCGTGCGCCCCGTATAGGATATGATCTCAATAGCGGTAGGGCTAGTGAGACTATCCATAATTGTTAGTTTGCCCCGCACCGGAGGGTCATTATAAGGTGATGAAGCCTTCGTAACATCTACCGTTGTTGCGCCAATACTTACCGCATTCTCTAACGCACTCTTTACATTATTTGCAAAAGCCATCTAATTGATCTCCCTAATTACCATTCTGAAGTCTGACTCTTTAATCCGCCCTGCGCTGGTCGAGACCTGCACCGAAACTAAGTAAGTAGCTGCATCAGTACCCTCACTAATCCATAACTTCGGTGTTGTAGTCGTACCATTGGAAACTGATATGTCTAATCCGTCAGAGGAGAAACTTGGCGCAAAAACGCTACCGTCCACCGAGATCAATGTACCTGTAACGGTATCGCCATCAGGTATTACCTCTGAAAAAACTATATCGTAATCCAAAGCCTCATTAGGCTGTTTTGTAAACTGTTCCATATCAAGTTACCTCTAATTCTCGTGTTTCTGAATCTAACGTGTATGCTCTCTCGTCTGAGGCTAATGTGAGTACTCTTGGCGCGGCTGAGGAATCTGGATTAACTCTACCTGTAAAATCAACAGAGGCACTAGCGACAATATCAAGAGCTTCATCGAGGATCACTTGAACAATAGCAGTAATTTCTATCGCAGAAGTACCTATAATGTCAAACGAACCAAATATATAGATTGTCTCATCGGTACTAACAGAGGCACTACCAACAACAGCCGCTGAACCGTATCTCGTAACTGTAGAGGTCATTGAAACAGAGGCGCTACCAACAATAGCCGCCGAACCCACCCCTGTAACTGTACCATTAACCGCAATTGAGGCACTAGCAACAATAGCTGCTGAACCTAACTCTATTCCTGTACCTCCAATACCAACAGAGGCACTACCAACAATAGCCGCTGAACCTAATACTGTAACTGTACCATTAACAACAATCGAACAGTTAGCCGTAGGATCAGAGTCCCCTAAGTATATAGCTGTACCATTAACCGCAATTGAGGCACTACCAACAATAGCCGCTGAACCTAGTAGGGTAGTTACTCCATTAACCGCAATTGAGGCACTAGCAACAACAGCCGCTGAACCGTATCTCGTAATAGTAGCGGTGACTGCAACAGAAGCACTAGCAACAACAGCGGTGGAACCTAATACTGTAACTGTACCATTAACCGCAATTGAGGCACTAGCAACAACAGCCGCTGAACCGTATCTCGTAACTGTAGCGGTCGTTGAAACGGAGGCACTAGCAACAACATCAGTGGAACCCAACACGGTAACTGTAGCGGTCGTTGAAACAGAGGCACTAGCAACAACAGCCACTGAACCCAACACGGTAACTGTAGCGGTCGTTGAAACAGAGGCACTACCAACAATAGCCGCTGAACCTAATACTGTAACTGTACCTCCAATACTAACCGAGGCACTACCAACAATAGCCGCTGAACCATACCCATAAACAACACCGCCTAGCGCATTACCGCCAAGTAGAAAGCCGTTTATAGAGCCAAAATTCATCTGCTATTAATCAAGAGTTACAGTCAAATCACCAACTGCAATTGAGAAGATATTACCTGCTGAAAGCGTTACACTAGCATCCAAAGGAGCCCAATAAAGCATATTCGTACTTGAAGCGTCATCGAAAATAGCCATACCTGTAATGGTAGCCCCTGCATTTAGCGCAGGATATGTAACTGCAGCACTATTACTTACTGCCCCACCGCTTACAGTACCAAAAGTTACAGCCTGTATAACGTAGTTTGCATCGGCAAGAACAGTACCGCCACCAGAATCGGAGGGATTAGCTGTATAAAGCTCAACATAAGGAGTTGAACAGTTATAAGCGGTAGCCCCTTTTAGGGTTATATTAAGGATTTTATCCTCTAAAAAATCAGAAAACTTAGACATAAGATTTACCTCGTTAAATTAAATTATAAGTGTACTTGAATAGTACTTGACAAAATAAAGGGTGTCAAGCTATATAGTTTCGGTAGCAAACGTAAGCTCTCCCGAAACCTTATTTACTATCTGTGTGATTATTAACTTTTCATTCGTGAATCCCTCCCCTATAGTACTAGTTATATCTATAATATCCCCAAGCTGTAATTCTGTAGAAGCTAGTGAAGTACCAAATATCACTAGCATTTTTGGGTTAGCTAGAAGCGTAAGGTAGTCACTAACCACATTAGTAGCGGCTGTACTAGAGTTCACTAGCGTTAGTCTAAACTGACTTGATCCATCTAGTGTTCCATACTCCGTTATTGAAGAGGCATTAACACCCTTAACTATCTGCTGACTAACCCCACCCTGATAGTCAAAATTAGCTGATATACTATTAACAATATCGCTATACGGTGAGTACTCGTAGGCAAATGAGTCTTGAAGATAATCCGCAACACCAAGAGACTTTAAAGAACTGTCGCCCGAAGTTGGTAACTTGTATAGGTGTGCAACACCATCGAGGCTCCAGAAGAAAACGCTCGCTGATTGGTACGCCACTTGTCTAAGCAGTATGTTCAAAGCTAGTTGATCTGTGATGGCAAAACCTAAGTCATAATCAGTACCAAATGTAGTATTAGCTGAAATCGAGGTATGTAGATCCCCACTAACAACGCCATTAGCGTAATTTAAGAGTAGGTGTTCCGTAATGTCCGCTGGGTTGTCGAGGTCAAACCCTACCATATCTAATGTAATCTTTTTGGCGTAACCTGTACTTGAAGAAGTGTTAGGAACACTTGATACATCAAACTGTGAAGCAATACCTGCGGAAGTAGACTCAACATAAACTCTAGTACCTGCTGGCTCCTCTGCTGAGTAAGCCTGAGTAAGCTCCCCATAACTCAAACAGAAGTCCCCATTCCACTCAAAAGCACCCGTTGCAATGAATACAAACTCTGCACCACTATTTACTGTTACATTCAGGTTTATTGTGTGGGAAGATCCCTCAGGGAAAGTATGGGTCTCTAAAAAAGTATATGCTACCAACTCTGTTACACCATCAGCATCAAGCACTTTATACCCAAAGTCCAATACCGCCCCATCAGAAGCCCAATCCTCAGTAATTTGGAAAGTACCAGTCCAAGTTGCATTCACCGAGGTATCATATTCGTCTGTTTCATAGAAGTAAGACACCGCATTAACTGTCCCATCTGCAATTTCATAGCAATCACTTAGTGTTGTAAGCCCCCCCAAACTCCATACATTACCTACGTTTGAGACTTCTTCGATAAAAGTTAGACTATCACCAAAGGTCAGTTGGTCGCCATAAACAGAACTGTCATTAGCGTCAAAGAAAGTAGCGGCTGGATTATTTACATAGTGCGGAGTTACATCGTGCGGAAAGTCCGAGAACCTTAAATAGGATTTACCCGATACCGTTACAAGAGATCCGCCGGAAATCGGAGTACCATCTGCATACACTGTACCAATACTTGTTACTGCGTGATCCGCAATGAGCAGGTCGTAATTTGTCTCATCGGTTAATACCTCTGCGCCTCGTTTGTGGGCATCAACTGGATTAGTGGGAGTTAAACCACTTAGGGTATTACCACTCCTTGCCGAGTAAGCTATTGTCTCCAAGTCAATAATAACTGAACCAGAAGATGGTAACTGTGAACCATCCGCTAAAACTATAGTTGTTGAGCTGGTAGTTAGAGCAGTAGCTAGTCTTGTTAGTATGCCAGCGTTTACAGGCAAGGCTCTATGTGAGAATACCTGCCCGTAAACAATGGGCGCTACCTCACCTAAAGTTTCTTTTCTAGCTGATGGGTAGGCAGTATCATCTATTAGATCCCCGATAACTGCTGTTTTATCACTCCCATAACTAGCCACTAAGAAGTCAATTGAGGTCTGTGATACACGAATAGGATCTGAGATAATGCCCTTTAGTATTATTTCCGTATCAGTCAAACTCTCGTTATCAAACCACAATCTAACAATACAACTGCTGCCAATTTTGATTTTCGATGCCAGCGTTGTAGAATCTTCCGCAAGTTTAATTGTAGTACCTGATACAACCCCACCACCTGTTAAACGGGGGGTCTCTGCTGACATAGTACCCCAACTGAGAACCTGCGCTGTGTATAACTGACCATCTACAGTAACTGTTTGATCTGAGTAATACCAAGTTGTAGAGCCATCAGATACTTCTAAGAGCCAAACTGGAGTAGCCTCTGTTAGGTTCTTTGCAGTATTAAAGGCTGAGGTTAGTGTTTTCATTGAGAGACAAGCTCAACCGCAACCGAGTACAACTCTCCTGACTTTAGTTCAAGAATAACTAGCTCATCCATATCAAACCGAACTGTGGAAGTCACACTCTCCGGATCCGTTAAGGTGAAACTGTTAAGCCTACCTACGGCAACCGTGTCAAAAAAGTCTCTAAGATCCGAAGCTAGTGTAGAGTCACTAAAGTCAAAAACAAAAGAGTAGCGGTATCGGGTAGTGCCTGTCTGGTAGTAGTACCCTGTCCCATTAGCAGCTAAAAGCGTTGTAATGTTTTTGACTGGTATATTACCAACATAAGGCTGTAGTGGATTTGGTAAGGTTACTACCTCTACTCCTAAAGTGAAAATAATGCTCATAATCTAGGCTCTGGTACTTTGCTGTTCTTCAGCTGGTTGGTGAGTGCAATAGTTCTACTCAACAGGCTGTTAAAACTATTTAGATTGTTTGTCATACTGCGGATTCTAGTGTCTAAAGTATTAACAGCGAGCAAAGCCTCCCTCAATTGGGAGCTATCAACCGCTATAACAACCGGCGTAGCTGTTAGCGCCCCTGCTTTATTGACTATATTTTCTAGCACGGGTGTAGCGGTATCTTCAACTACCCCAAGTGCAACATCTATATTATAACCAGCCATTTTAAGTTACCGTACCATAAGCCACCATCTCCGAACCAGCTGGCTTGACCACTAATTTAACGGGCATACTGCCAGCGCTCTTAACACCCACTTTGATTGCGGTAACAATACCTGCTGAACAGGTGAAACCAAGATCAGCAACAGCGTCTTCCAATATCAAATCTAGGTCGGTAACTGAAGCACCAATAGCCGGGAATGTAGCAGCTCCGGCTTTAACGTAACCGCCAATAACCACTTCCCAGTCATTAGAGACTACCTCAGTAGTTGGAGCATCATCCCCAAATTTTGTATATGTGCGTGTAACAGGTTTCTGCTCTAGTGACCACTCATCAATAATTACATCTGTAACTACCACTCCCGTTATACTAATGTTTGCTCTTTTTCCTTGTTGAAGTGCCATTTTATATTTCCTTTAGATTGCCCTGTAATACGTGGTTAAAGTCCCTTGCCAAAGTAGCCGCCACCATCCCTATGGGAGCCTGTGCGCTGTGCCCTAATTCTAATACCCCAATATATGGTACGCCATTTGCTATGTAAACTCTATCCAAGTGGGATTCTAGCAAAAAATCATTAGCCAAAACAACAGGGTCGGTAGGAGGTGTGCTCTCTGCTGACCAATTGCCTGTAGGAGTAACACCTGTGGATCTAGTACTAAAATTAGGAGATCCCGTACTAATATTCCAGCTTATTCTAGCATTACCTGTGTCTACTGGAGTTCTAGCCGCAACCTCATTAAAGACCTCGATAGAAGTTTTCTCAATAGAGCTGCGAACTGCAGCTTGCATCTCCTTAACCATCCTCTGTAAATCCAATATTAACGTTCACTTGAAAAAAGTTTTCTACCGCACCAACAACTTCTAAAGAGGCTGTACCAAAGACAAACTCATCACTCGTCACTCCCTCAAAAATAGCTGCTAAACTATCCGCATAAGATAATGCAGTAGCACTACCTATATTTGATGGTGTAAATACTTGCATAACCACCACCCCAGAGCTGCGGCTGGTAGAGAAAGAGGCATCTATAGTATCGCCACCTAAAACTGTTAGCCGAATAAATGAACTGTTAGCGACTGGCGCATAGTCTACATTACTGTAAGAAATTGGAGTTGTAGCCCAATTATCAGACAAACGCTCTTCGATAAAAGTTCTCTGCCCTGCCCAGCTCATAAGACCGCCCTCAACTGTGTAATCCATAAAGTGTTAGCAACATCTTGTTTAACACTAATAACAGCCCAATCTCTGCTGGCATAAGTAACTAAATCGTTTACATCCGGTGTACTAGCTAAATCCTTTTGTAAGAAAGTCGCCTTTACATCTGTACCGAGTACCTGCGCACCATCTACGAGCGCCTCTGAGTAGCTCCCTATGAGCATAGAAATAGTTGTTGACGTAGTTACACTCGTAACCACCCCTGTAGCTGTGTCGTATGCTGACGGCGCTGTGGCTTTAAATACCGTAGTAGTCCACAAGTCTGAAGTTGCTATCTTTGCCTCGTCAATAGCGTTCTGTATGGAGGCACTTAAATTCATCAGGATCTAGAAACCTTAACAGCAGAAACACCAGCAGAGACATTACCAACAAAACCCCAATGGCTCAACATCACCTTAATGTGATTAGGGAGGAGTCCGCTTGTATCGGTATGGTCAAAGACAACATCAACACCCTCAACTTTAGTAGACTTTAACCCAGCACCTAAAGTATTTAGAGAGCCAACAGTACCATCGTGTATGCGCATCGCTAGTTCAGCGGTGGCATATTTAATATCAACAGGTACAGTAGCAACAGCAACGCTGTAGCTATCCCGATCAACCCATTCAGCTCTAGGTACACGCAAACTCTGAGTGAGAGTTTCTACTCTACCATACCAAGTAATGCGCTGGTCTAACCACAATGTAGCGAGCTTTATATTAGCTTCCTTTACTGCGGTTGTGCCATTCCAGCTTGTATCGCTAGGGAACAGATCATTATAGTCATCAGCTTCTGCAACTGTACAATAAGCATTAGCACTTACACCTCCTGCGGTAGCATCAAGGCTCATAATTTGACCACCCAATCACCCAGCTTATAGTTCTCCACCTCATCAGGGTGTACATTAGCGAGTTTATTATCTGCTTCACGGAACATAACGATATGAGAGGACCCCGATTTCTTAACTACCGCTTTCTTAGTAGCTACTTTTTTAGGTGGTGTTTTCTTAGGGGGTGTTTCAACTATCCCCTCCTGTTTATCTGCTAGAGTTTTTCTCTTATATGCCATAACGGTATAACTCCAAATAAAATATTTTAGCCAACAGCCTATAAAGGTAGACTGCTGGCTGGTTACTACAAACTACTTACCCCATAAGGATTGCGATATTGTCGGACTTCCACGCTTTCACGCCCCAAGCACAAGCAACTTCAAACATTGCCTTACGATAACCCTTATAAACACGGATCTCAAACACAAGGCCAGAATGTGGATCTTGGATCATCATAGTATCAACAGCCGCATCACCATCTGGTGTAGCTGGAGCACGTATTGCAAGCTCTAGCGCACCCTGATGGAATAGCACGTTAGGCGTGTAGCTTGATCCAACAGTAATAGCGTCATCATCTGTTTCAGCAGCTAGAAGACCTGGCGTTCCAATTGACAAAGAACCACCGCTAAGAGCCGTATTAACTGCATAAATATCAGAAGTTCCAGCAAAAGTAATAACATCGCCAGCAAGAACAGTACCTGTACCACCGTCAACAGCAATAGTAGTATCACCCACCGCACTTGAAGCATCATTTAGTAAGTATGACGTACCCGTACCAGCGGTATGAACGCCAATCTGACCTGACTCACGAAGCATACAACCTTGAAGATCAAGCAAGATACCTTGACGCAATAGAGTGTCATTACCAGCCTCATTAGCTTTTTGGAGCTGTGCAAGGTTACGGAGTTTAGTACCAGCAGTATTACTAAGAACAAGAGACATACGCCCGTCATTCTGAGGAGCGCCATTTACACGAAGAATCTCGGTAGTTTCAGCGATAAGATCCATATTACTCGCGAAAGGAGTAGTCCCAGCAACACCTGTTGCACGAGAAGCGCCTTGATAAGCAGCGTTAGCTAGATCATTCTCTACTTCATTAGTAAGGGTACGCATTGCCTGAGCAATCTGATCCCCATAAATAGTTTCAAAACCAGCACCATTATTAACAGATACGATCTCTTCACCCGTCCACGGGATTTGAACAGAACGAGCTTTATCAATGGTCATAGTCTTACTATCTACTACCTGATCTGTCCCCTCGGGAATAGTCATAGCGGCGGTGATATCGCCAGCAGTAGCGGCACGAGTACTGTGCGAGCGTACAGTATCATTTACTGCGACACGGGCTGTCTCTGCGTTTACGGTAGCTGACGGGATGAAACCCACAACTTCACGACCTACGGTATCTGCTGCACGGTAAATATCCGCTGCCAAATTTGTTAATGTATTCATTAGATTTTCCTTAAATATTATAAATAGTTTATGAACACCTAAGAGTGTCCCCATAACCGAAAATTATCTCGCTCTGCGAAAATGATTATGTAACACTGTTACATTTAACTATATTTATATCACCTAAAAACATAAGTGTCAAGAAAAAAGAAACGGCTCGTACCTTTATCGCTGTGGGGTTAGCGTTCCGGCTTGTGATTTTTGACTAGATAATAGTATCACCCTCTTTTTTCTTCTGTTCTTTTTGCGCCTGCTTTTTATCTTTGTCCGCCTTGTCGTCCAAGTGCTCGTCCTCATCACCAAGTGCGAAGTTCAGATTGAGCTTAACCGTTACGGTACTTTCAAGCTCCGCCCAATCGACCGCCATCTGCAAAGCATTAGTCATTAAGACCTCCACCCTATGGATGGCTAAAACTAAACTTGATAGCTCTGCATTGCGTTTAAGCGCAAGAGCTTCAAAACTCTCAACACCTTTACGCTGTCCTGATATAAGTTGCACCCCAAGAGCCGCCATCATCTCTGACTTCTCCCGAATAGCGGATTCAAGTGAGGCTAAACCCTGCCCTGTAAACTCTAAGAAACCGACCTTAGCTTTCTCGTTTGGTATAGCCCAAGCTGTTTCAGCACCTAAACGAATATCTCCAACATCTTTAACGCCAATAACATAGGGTGTAGGCAAGGCGGTAAAGTGTCTACCGTGTTCCAAGTCAGCACTAGAGCGGTAATGCGATAAATTCATATCAACCAGAGGCATAAGCGGTGGAATCTCAGGAGTAAGGTTCAAACCATCCAGTGAAGAGCCTAAGAACATCATACTTGATAAAGGCGCACCTCTTTTAGTTGGTATTGCGACTTCTGACCGCACCCACTCACTTCTATTATATTTATTGAGCAATTTTCGCCATATATACACCTCGTAAATACCGTCTACCGTTGTTAGTTCCCTATATTGAGTCTCATATTTTACCTCGTAAGGTTTCTCAGGGTTCTTAACTTGATACTGCTCTTTCAAGATTATGAAATTATCTGACCAGTTAGTGATCTGCTCGGTTTTATACCCCGACAAGTATGGAAAATCCCCATTGTGGTCAACCAAAATACCCTGCCTACCTGTTAGAAGCTGCTCGGTAAGTAGGTAATTTATAAATCCCTTTGTGGAGATCCCCGTACCGGTAATATCCTCTAGCATATCATCAGGAACACCGGTAATAACAGGCTCAATGTGCATAGAAGTACCGACCATACCATCTACTGTTTTACCGATACCGTTAAAAAATGGCGCTCGGGTTAAATAAGCGTTGTATTCTGCATCAGTCTGACCACCTAATCGGGGTAAATACACCTCTCCACGCTTCTTAACAGCCTCTTCACCTGTGTAAGTATCTCGGCATCTATCCCAAGATTTAATGTAGTTATCATATTGTGGGTGTGTAGAGTTAATCATAAATTAATGCCCTATAGTTTTAGTAGTTTTCATAGTTAGATCCTTAAACTTAATAATTGGAGCTAGTGCGTACCTTAAAGCATCGATGTAATGGTTCCATTTGTCAAGTACAATCGGTAATATATCACCACTCAACCTATCGACCTTATAACTGTAATGTACAAACTCGCTGGCAGTTTGAGGGCATCTAGTGTGGATGTGTATATGGCTGAAACTGCGTATGAACTCAATACCATCTGCGACAGAACCCGACCATTTTGGAGCTGCAACTATATTATACCCTTGCCTCGAAATAAAACTGATACTTTCTGGGCGTGAATTATCGGCACGGATAGTATACTTCTTCGCTCCCGGAATGCTATCAATTATTTTGTGAGTGTGGTCCAGCTCTATACCAACACCACCATCCTCATAATCTATGAAAAGCTCGTTCCCACGAATCCAACACCGCACCAATGCGGTAGGGTCTGCGGAAAAACCCCAATCCATCCCAAAGTAAAAAGTTTCCTGCTTCACTGGGGTCTCAAAGTCACTAATCGTAAACTTATCCTTAAATATCTGCGCTTCGGTAGTCTTAGCGCACTCCCCCTCCCAAACATTTAGGTATTTTTGGTAGTCCTGCTCTTTATCGTACTGCATATCAGAGAGCATTTCTTTACTGAAGAATGGGTTATCCTTATGACTGACCTTAACAACAAAAGAATCAGGTCTGCGGTTAAGAACGAACCTACTATAGGTTGGGTCAGTCTCTAGGTCAGGATTAAAGCTCACCCAAATCTCAGAACCCTCTTTACGAATAGTGGGGATCAAAAAGTCCCAACTATCTGCGGTAACTTTTTGAGCCTCTTCAACCCAAGCATAGTCAGCACCCTCAAAGGATTTAATCTGCTGCGGATCGTGCCTTAGTCCAAAGAACACAAATTCAGTACCATTAACTCCTATAATACGGTCACGCTGTATCTTGTATCGAGTAGATAACCCCAAACGTTCAATCTGAGTAGCTAGTAACTTATGTACCGACTCTTTAATTGAGTGCTGCATTTCACGGCAGCAGAGAACACGAATCGGTTTCTGTACCCCTTTAAGTAACAGCACGATAGCGAACGCCCAAGATTTTGCCCCACCTCGTCCTCCATAATATATCTTATACCGCTTTTTCTGATATAAATATTTGAACTTAGCAGGAACCTTTATATTCTGAACGCCTTTAGGCATCAGAGACTTTACCACCCTCCATTGCGAAGGTGCTACGGTCAACCTGACTCATTGCGTCAAACGCTTTACGGGTGATCTGCTTTTCACCGCCTTTACCTGAACCTGAATCGTGTTGAGAACCTGAACCACTTGACTTCTCGAATAGGTGTGGCGCTGACTTCGTTAAGTCCGAAACCCAGTCTTTCATACTAATTGGCGTGGTCGATCCAGCCTTAACCAAAGTGTTACCGGCTGAATCAACAGCAGTTGGAGTACCGTCTTTCAACCTAAACACGGATTTAGCTCTTAACACAACATCATCAAGCGCACCGCTCAATACACCGGCAGTAACAGCAGTATCTTTAATGGCGCCATCAACAAGTAGAACTTCTAACTTACGATTAAGCTCGTTATTACTGCCCTCCAAAGTGCTATAAGCCTTTGCGTTCTCAGCTTGGATATCCTTGACTTTACGAGCCACTAGCTCATCTATCTTACCTGCGTCAAACATATCTTTATCAGCGCCATCACTCTGCGCTTTAAGCATCTTCTTATACTCATCCACATCTATGCCATCAAATTTAGTCTTTAAACCCTCAAAGTCTTTCATCAGGGTGACGTTATTGGTTCTAAACTCGTCAACTTTAGCTTTTAAACTAGCTTCCATTGCGTCAAACTTTTCTTTAGTGTATTCCATACGCTTTTAATCTCCGATTAATGTTAGTTGAGGAGCCATAATACTATACAGTTTTCAAAGTGTCAACACCACCAGGTACTGGATTGTTCAAAAAAAAACGCGGCTATTACCTTTATCGCTGTGGAATTGGTGTTCCGGCTTGTGATTTTTGACGTGCAAGAGAAATACTCCAAAACATCAAAAAAAATGGCAAGGGAAAAAGGAATCCGAGCGCCAGCGAGCAGAGATCCGAGCGCCAGCGAGCAGAGATCCAATCCATATTGCTGTTGCTTTCAGGGCTTTTGACGTGTGCTGTTCAAAAAAAAAAACGCGGCTATTACCTTTATCGCTGTGGAATTGGTGTTCCGGCTTGTGATTTTTGACGTGCAAGAGAAATACTCCAAAACATCAAAAAAAATGGCAAGGGAAAAAGGAATCCGAGCGCCAGCGAGCAGAGATCCGAGCGCCAGCGAGCAGAGATCCGAGATCCGAGCGCCAGCGAGCAGAAAACCGAGCGCCAGCGAGCAGAGATCCGAGATCCGAGCGCCAGCGAGCAGAAAACCGAGCGCCAGCGAGCAGAGATCCGAGATCCGAGCGCCAGCGAGCAGAAAACCGAGCGCCAGCGAGCAGAGATCCAATCCATATTGCTGTTGCTTTCGGGGCTTTTGACGTGTGCTGTGCGAAAATT
>Ga0209774_1001054_pt1 | contig 17113 bp, 17 predicted proteins | sample SaaInlV_150m_DNA_2_FD_184648 | JGI IMG/M metagenome (GOLD analysis project Ga0209774, IMG submission 184648) | Marine microbial communities from expanding oxygen minimum zones in the Saanich Inlet - SI037_S2LV_150m_DNA (SPAdes) (version 2) | ecosystem: Environmental > Aquatic > Marine >... | reverse complement strand
AATTAAAAAAGAAGTGTTTTTATTACACCTCAAAGAATGTGAATTCAGGTTCAATTATCGCAACGAAAATCTTTATGGTAAAATGTTAGAAATTCTTAAAAATAACTCGCTGTTCTAGGCTTGACCCAAATTTTTTTCACAATTGAAATTGCTTTTTAATTTTTTGAGCAACTTCTTCTGCAGACAGGTTTGTGTTGTTGATTCTGATGTAATTTTCTTTTTTTATCTCACATTGTTTTGAATTTAATCGATGTTTTTTAGCAGAATTTTTTAGTTCTCGTTCAGACCATTCAATGTTTTTTTTGCTTGGTTTGTGGCTCAGTCTGTGGGGGTGCTTGTTGCGTTTAATTCTTTGATCAAAATCAGCTTCTAATTCTACAAAATAAATTTCACCGTTGTGGCCTTCAAAAATACGACAAATTTTGTCGACATAATCCCAATCCGCTCGTTGATCAAAATCCCATAAATAAGTAAAAATTAATCCAGTTTGATCGCTTTTGGCAAATTCCTCAAATATTCTTTGACGAAAAAGATCAACAAGTTCTGTTCCGACTGGTGACTTTGATCCATACCCAAAAAAAGGAGCAACGAGCTCAATTGTCATATGATTGTGAAAAAGTTTTAATTCGGTCGTTTTCTCTATTTCATGCCCGACGGTCATCTTTCCGACTGCCTGAGGGCCGAATATTAAAACAAACTTCATTTGTGAATATTTTAAAATTTACAAAATCTTTTTTCTTCGCATCCAACGCACGAGCAGCGTTCCTGCGGCGATCGCAAAAATTCCCAGACACGCGATGACCGCGACAAATGCGGCGTGATTTTTTTCGACGGTGTTCAAAATATTCATTCCAAAAATTCCGACGATCACCGCCAAAAACGAAAAAATCGCCGTGATCGACGTCAGCAGCAGATCAAATTGAATGATCACATTTCGGCGGCTCGACAGTTTCAACGTCATAATTTCCTGCGTGTCGTCGATGTTTTCGTTGAGCTCCGTGATCCGGTTAAAAATGTCCTCGATCTGCTCGAGCGCGTTTTCGAGCACGGATTCAATTTCGTCGGTGTCGTTTTGTTTTTCCGAAAAATACAATTCCAAAAGTTCCTCGTCGTCGTCCAAAAGTTCGTCCAAAAGTTCGTCCAGCTCGCGCGCATTTTTCCCGAGTTTTGAAATCTGTTTTTTGACCGCGAGCAATTTTTCCAATTTTTCGTCTTTCAGATTCACGCGCAAACTTTCCAAAATAAAATCTGCCGCGCGCAGCAATTGATCGTACTTGTTTCGAGTTTTTTCCAAAATGTACTGCAGCGCTGCTTCGAGCGCGACGTGTTCGAACCGCGATTTTTCGCGCGAACGAATTTTCTCCAAAAGTTCTGGCACAAATTTTCCGCTAATTTTTTCACTTTCCAGATTAAAAATCAGCACGCTTTTTTTGCCGATCAATAATTTCACCGACCGAAAATTGACGACGATCGCGCTGCCGCGACGAGAAATTGTCGGCATTTGGCGCAGCGACAAAATCGGTCGCAGATCGCGGGAGTGCGTCGCAAACTGCGTCGAGAGCTCGCGGCGAGAAATTTCTTTTTCCGTGGAATTTCCGGCGATGTCGATTTCGAGAATTTTCATTTTTTCAAAAAAGTGAGTTTTGCAGCGCGGCCTCCATTTTGAGTCCGGCGGGTTTTTCGTCAAATTCGATTTCGTGTCCGCGCAGATTTTTCGCGTCGATCGCGACAAATTCTGCCGCGGGCGGATTTTTTCCTGTTTCGAAATTCGTGCGGATCACGACGAACGAACCTTTCCACGCGACGATTTCGCCGCTGATCCAGTCGTTTTCTGCGAGTTTCACGACGTGCGGTGCGGCGGAGATTTCCCGCGTGTGATAAAAATTTTCCCAGCAAAAAAATTCTGGTTCGGGCAACAAAAAATTTTCAAAATGTGGCGACTCGGCGAGCGCCGATTTTTTCTCCGCAAAAATTTGTCGCAGCTCAGTTTCCGCCGCGTCCGCAGAAATTTCCGGCCGCAAAAAATTCTGTTTTTCGCTCGATTTTATTTTGTCGGCAAATCCCGATTTTCGCACGAGCGACTCGATCTGCCGGGCGGCGATTCCGTCGGGAGTTTCCGCCACAAAAAGTGTCGCGTGGCTGCCCTGCTCGAGTTGTCGCATAATTTTTCGTTCCAATTTTGACACGCCGATTTTCACCAGATTTTTTTCAAAAAGCGCAAAATACACCACGTGTGTTCCGCTGATTTTTTCCAAATCGCCGGGCGCGAGCGACGATTCGTTGAATCCGTCGAACGCGGTGAAAACGAAATTTCCCTCGATCGCGCGGCAGTAGTCGCATTTTGGTTTTCCGGTCGAATTTTTTGGGCACGGTTTCCAAATTCCGTTTTCCACGCTGCCGGCGCAGCGCACCGGGCTGCAGATTTCCAACGAAATTTTTTCGCCGATCGCGAGCGGTTTTCGTCCGAATTTATTTTCAAAATTTCCGGACGTTCCCGCGCCCTCGATCGCGCACGCGTTTTCATTTTTCCACCGGAAATCGTACACCAGAACTTTCATTTTTCGTCGAAAGTTGTACCATTTTTGCGATGTCTGTGCAACGCTCGCTGTCAAAAAAAAATTGGGTTCCGCCGTCATTTTTTTCAAAAAATACCGAAATTCCAACGGTTGAAAATCTAGAAAAATTGCAGGAAATTTTGCTCGCGGCGCGCGGACTCGATTCGCACGAAAAAATTGAAAATTTTCTCTCGCCGTCATTTTCAGATCTCGCCGATCCGTTCGAAATGTCGGGAATGTCGGCGGCGGTCGACCGGATTTTTGTCGCCATCGAAAAAAAAGAACGCATCGTCGTTTTTGGCGATTTTGACGCGGACGGAATCACGTCGACGGTGATTTTAGTCACGGCACTCCAAAAATTCGGCGCGGAAGTTTCGTACCGAATTCCCGATCGAAACGCGGAAAGTCACGGACTCAAAACTTTTTTCATCGACGAATTGCACGAAAAAAAAGTTTCGCTCGTGATCACGGTGGATTGCGCGACGAACGACGCGCGCGAAATTTCGTACGCAAAAAAATTAGGAATTGACGTGATCGTGACGGATCACCACGCCGCAGAAAAAGAACGATTTCCGCACGACGCGGTGGCGATCGTCAATCCGCGACTCGATCCGCCGGATGTCGCGTGGTCAGAAATTTCAGGCGCAGCGGTCGCGTGGAAAGTTGCGGCGGCGCTCGCGCAGACAAAATTTTCTGCAAAAAATCCGCCCGATGCGGCAGAAAAAATTTCAAAATTTCTCTGGCCACTTTTGGAAATCGCGGCGATCGGCGTGGTTGCGGACTGCGTGGATCTCGTCAAAGAAAATCGAATTTTTGCAAAATTTGGGCTCCAAAAAATGCGCGAATCGTCGTGGGATGCGGTGCGGCGATTGGTTGCGGACACGAACCCGACCGAAGAAACGATCGCATTTTCCATCGCGCCGCGGCTCAACGCCGCCAGTCGGATCGGCGACGTTTTGGTCGCGCTCCAACTTTTTCTCGGCGACAAAAAAGAAAATGTCGTTCGTCTCAAAAAATTGGAAATGTGGAACGACGAGCGTAAAAAGTTGACCGAAATTTCTGTCGATCAGTCGCGAACGCAAGTTGTGCCGGACGCGCCGATTCAGATTTTTCGCGGAAATTGGAAACCGGGCGTGCTGGGATTGCTTGCGTCGCGGCACGTCGAGCAGCTCGGCGTTCCGGTCGTTGCGTGCACCGATCGCGCGGATGGAAAAATCGCCGCGAGTTGTCGCGCGCCGGAGGGCAGCTCGATTGTCGCTGCGTTGCAGGCGTGCGGAGAACTTTTCGAAGTTTTTGGTGGGCACGCCGGAGCGGCAGGATTTCTCGCGCCGGGTGAAAATTTCTCCAAAATTTGCGACGCGCTGATTTCTCATTTTTCCACAAAAAAACCGCCGGAACTTTCCGTTCGGCTCGACGCGTGGGTCGATTTGGAATTGCTCGATTTTTCGCTGCTGGATTTTCTCCATTTTCTCGCGCCATTTGGAGCGGGAAATCCGCAGCCGATTTTTGGGCTCAAAAAATTAAAAATTACGCGAATTTCTCCGATGGGCGCGCAAAAAAATCATCTCCGAATTTCGGTTGATTCCGGATCGCAGCGCGCGGAACTCGTCGCGTTTTTTGCTGGGCACCTGATTTCAAATCTTTCGATCGGCGACGAAATTGACGCGGCGGTCACGATTTCCGAAAATTTGTGGAACGGAAAACGTCGGCTGCAGTTTCTCGTCGTGGACGCGCGGAAGTCGGTTGCGAGTTGAGAAAACAACCTCCTCGCCCGGGGAGAAAAATGCGTTCCGGAAAAAAACAACCCCCTCGCTCCGGGAGAAAAATGCGTTCCCAGAAAAAAACAACCCCCTCGCCCCCTTGTCAGGGGGAATGCGGGGAAAGTTGGAAAAAAGTTGAGAGTTGAGAGTTCAGAGTTGAGAGTTTTAAAAAAGTTCAGAGTTGAAAGTTGAGAGTTGAAAGTTTAGAGTTTTGAGTGAAAAATTGAAAATTCAAAATGATGGATTTGTTGTTCGATTCCAAAACTTGGATTTTGATTTTCGCGGGAGTGGCGCTGTCTTTTTGGGGCGGAATTGTCGGCGGATCTGGATTTTTGACGCTGTCGGTTTTGCAACTTTTGTGTCCGGGAATTTCGTTCGGAGCGCTCGTCGGAAACCAAAAAATGGGCGGCGTCGGACGAGGAATCGGCGGACTTTTTTCGCTTTGGAATCACGTGAACTGGAAACTCATTTCGAAAATTGTGCTGGTGGCGCTCCCCGGAACAATTTTGGGCGCAAGTTTTATCGCGCATCTCGACCAGCGTTGGCTGATTTTTGTTCTCATTTTTGCCGTTTTTTTGGCGGAAGTTTTGCCACGATTTGCCGAAAAAATTTCAAAATATCATTTTTGGTCGGCGATTTTTTTGCTCGGATTTTATGCGGGATTTCTCGGCGTGGGATTGGGAATTTTTTTGATCGCGCTGCTGCGATCGCAGATGCCGGCGAAAAAAAATATTTTTTCCATAAAAATTCAGGTGCGCGTTGCTTTTTTTGCGCTCAATTTTGTCGCAGTTTTTATCCATTTTTTGCACGGAAATTTAATCGCGGCAATTTGGATTCCGCTGATTTTGGGAAATTTTCTCGGCGGGTACTGGAGCGGGCACGTGATGAAAAAAATGCAGCATTTTTCGGGAAATCTGCAAAATATAATTTTGCGGGCGACATTTTTGCTCGCGCTCGCGGTTGCTGCGTGGCGATTTTTTTGAAAATTCATTTTTTTATTTTTAGGTTTTTGAGCCCGGACTTTGTTCGCTGTTTTTTTCGCCAAGTCCGGGCTCTGTGTTTTTAAATTTTTCATTTTTAATTTCTCAAATTACACTGTGTTCGATGAAACACATTCTTTCGGCGGCGCAGTTTGATCGAGCAGAACTCGAAAAAATTCTCGCACTTGCGGCGCGGATGGCGGAAAATCTCAAATCCGATGGCACCCGACTCGCGGACGGAAAAATTCTCGCGACACTTTTTTACGAACCGAGCACGCGGACGCGACTGAGTTTCGAAACGGCGATGCTGCGGATCGGCGGGCACGTGATTTCCACGCCGGACACAAAATTTTCTTCCGTCCAAAAAGGCGAAACCGTCGAGGACACGATCCGGATTTTGTCCGGATTTGCCGACGTGATTGCGATGCGTTCGAGCGAAATCGGGTTTGCCGAGCGCGCGGCGAAAGTTTCCGCGGTTCCGATTCTCAACGCCGGCGACGGAGCGGGCGAGCACCCGACGCAGTCGCTGCTGGATTTGTTCACGATTTCGAAATATTTTTCGCTCGACAAAAAAATCTGCGTCACGTTTGTTGGCGATCTCAAATTTGGGCGCACGGTGCACTCGCTCACGACCGTGCTGCGAAATTTTCCAAATGTGCAGCTGCGATTTGTTGCGCCGGACGAACTCAAAATTCCCGAAAAATATCGGCAGCCGGCGGACGAAATTTTCACCGAAATTTCTCCCGAAATTTTGAAAACCACGGACGTGCTGTACGTCACGCGCGTGCAGGAGGAACGATTTGCCGATCGCGCGCAGTACGAACGGCTGCGAGACACGTTTATTTTTGACGCAGAAAAAATTTCCCAACTTCCCAAAAAATCAATCGTGCTGCACCCGCTCCCGAGAATTAATGAAATTTCGCCGGAGGTGGACGCGCTGCCGCAGGCAAAATATTTCGAACAGGCGCGGAACGGCGTTCCCGTGCGGATGGCGCTGATTTCGTACGTTTTAAATTTGATCGGATGAATTTCAAAATTGAAAATGTTCGCATCGTCGACGCGTCGCAGGACACGACGGGCTCGGTCGTGATTTCTGACGGAAAGATTTCTGAAATCCGCGAATTCTCCGTGCCGTTCCCGACCAAAATTTTGATTCCCGGGGCGGTCGATCCGCACGTGCATTTTCGCGATCCGCCTGATGATTTGGAAACGGCTGCCGAAGATTTTTTCTCCGGAAGTTCCGCCGCGGCGGCCGGCGGGGTGACGACGATTTTCGAAATGCCGAACACAAATCCGCCCGTTTTTTCTGCAGAAATTTTATCTCAAAAACACGCGATCGCCGCGCAAAAATCGATCGTTCGGTGGGGACTTTTTTTCGGTGCGAGTGGCGAAAATTTATCCGAAATTTCAAAAATTTCCAGCGTTCCCGGCGTAAAATTGTACGCCAACGACACGACCGGAAAATTGCTCGTGGCGCAGGAATCCGCGTGGCGAGAACTTTTTCAGCTCGGAAAAAAAATCGTCGTGCACGCCGAGGGCGAAACATTTCTCCGGCTCGCGGAAATTTGGAAATCCGAAAATTTTCCGTGCGCGCTGCATCTGGCGCACACCGCGCGTGCGATCGAAGTTTCAAAAATCCGCGAACTCAAAACCAAAACGTCGCAGATTTCCGCAGAAGTGGCGCCGCACCACCTTTTTTTCACCGAATCGGATGTCGACGGCGGCTGGCTTCGAATGAAACCCGAGCTCGGAATCGAATCCGATCGCGACGCGCTCTGGGACGGGATTTTCGACGGAACGATTGATTTTCTCGCGAGCGATCACGCGCCGCATCCGATTTCCAAAAAAAATTCAAAAACACCCGCGTTCGGCGTGCCGGGCGCGCAGTTTTCGCTCCCGCTGATTTTGTCTGAGTGGCTGCGTCGCGGCTGGGATTTGCGGCGGTTCGTCGAATTTACCAGTTTGCGCGCGGCAGAACTTTTCGGCATTTCGCGGGGAAAAATTTCTGTCGGAGCGGACGCGGATCTCGCGTTGATCGATTTTGAAAATCAGAAAAAAATTTCCGAACTCCAAAATTTCTCGCGCTGCGGCTGGACGTCGTACTCGAATTTCAAAATTCCTGTTGTCGAAAAAACGTGGATCGGCGGCGTTTGCGTTTTCCAAAACCAAAAAATTGTCGCGGGAGATTTCCGCGCGGGCGAAGAAATTTTCAGTGAAAAAAGTTCGGGTTGATCGTGCGCAAAATCATCACGGACGAAAACAATAAAATCATGCTCAAAATCGCCTGCATAATTCTGGTTTTCGCGGTCGTGACGCCCTCGGGATTTGCGCCGCCGACGATAATTTGAATCCCAGAAAAAACAATCACCGCCACGCAGACGAGCCCGATCGCGATCGCGCCAAATCGGTAAAATAAACTGACGTAACTCATAAAAAGATCGATTCCGTTTTCGCCGCCGACGCTGCGGATCGTGCGGCCGTCGCCGATCGGAATTCCTTCCTGGAGATCGACGCAGTATTTTATCGGTTGTTTTTTGACGTTCACGTCGCTCCACAAAAAATTGTGTCCGTTCGGATTTATGATGCAGGATCCCTCCGAATGGTACGGACCGGCGGCGTGCGCCGTGCCAAGAATTCCAAAAGTGAGAACGAGTGCGAGAAGAAATTTTTTCATTTTTACCAGAGAAGAAGATCGAGGAAAAACTGCACGACCGCGTAGCTGCCGAACGCCATCAGGAGCCCGAGCACCGTGTACAAAAAAATCTGTTTTCCTTTTTGCAGTTGCTGTTCGTTTCCCTGCGAAATAATCATAAAAATCGCCGCGACGACCAGCATCAGCACCGCGAACGTTCCGAGGATTTGCGCGACCAGCCGGATAATTTTATCAAAAAGATTCACACGCGTTTCGCCGTCGCCGCCGATCAAAACGAGTTTTGATTCGTCGCTGTCTTTCGTGGTTTGGCTGAGGTTTTCTGTTGCGCGCAAATATTTTGAAATTTCCAAACCGCTGATTCCCTGGATCGTGCGCTGGAGATCGAGCGCCATAATTCGCTGATCGATAAAATCGAGATGCAAATATTCTGCGTCGGCGGCTTCTCGTTTCGTTTTGAGTGTGCTGAAAATTTCTTTGATTGTTTTAGCTTTCTCTGGCATTTTAAACGCTGGCGTAAAATTTGAAGTGTCAAATTCGATGAGTGCTTTGGTTTGCGATTGCGCACTTTTGAGTTCGTTTTGCAGCGCGGTGAGTTTTTTTGCGTCCGATTCTGAAATTTTTGCTTTTTCTGCCGGTTTGGCAGGCGGTGTTGTCGCGGGCGGAGCCGTTTTCAGCGCATCGATGTGCGTGGCGATTTCGGTGTGTTTTATTTTTCCGGGGTTGTTGCCGTCGTAAAAAAGATCTTGAATTTTATTTTCATAAAAAGTGGAAGCATTTGTTCCATCAGAACGAAGTCCTTTGAGCTCGAACCAGTTGTTGATTTTTTCCACGTGTGCTAGTTCTGTTGACCCCAAACCCAAAAGTTTCGTATTCAATTTTTCGGCTTTTTCCTCGACGATTCCGATTTGTTTTTTGAGATTTGTCAGCGCGTCGAGTTCTTTCGTTTTGACGGATTTTTTTTGGGTTTCCCGTTTTGCGCGCAGCGCTTCGATGCAGCAGCCGAGCAGATCGGATTTATTTTCAATATTTTTTTGAGTTTCGCCGCATTTCAGATTGGTCGGATTTTTTTTTGAAATTTCTTTTTCATCCAAAAAATTTTGGTACGGATCGGTTTTAAAATTCTCAATTTCGGGAAATCGTTGCAGCAAATTTGGCGCGGGACACGCAAGATTTTGGGGAGTAACTTTTGGCACGTCGGTGAAATTTGTGCGTCCGTCAATTTCTCCCCAAAAAGTTGTGATGAATGAGTAGCGCGCATTTTCGTTATTTTTGTACGGCTCTTTGGCTGATGTTTTTGGATCGGCGCCGTGATCCAGATTTTCGTACGCAGAATTTGAATCGAGCGTGTAAAAATACACGTCCGTGATTTCGTTTGAAGCTGCGTGGCTCATTCCCGCGGCGAGCAGGAAGCAGGAAACAATCACGAGCGCAAGAAATTTTTTCATTGAAAATTATCATGAAATTCTACCACAAAATTTCCAAAAATTCAAGTCTGGTGCAGCAAAATCACGTGAATCGTTCGTGGAAAATTTTTGTTCCGGGCATTTTTTCTTTCAAAAATTCGACGGTTTCCAGCACCATCGAGCCGTTTCCGCAGACATAAAATTCCGCCGTTTTTCCAAAATTTTCCGTTTCCAAAAAACTTGTGATCCGGCAGTGCGACGCGATTTCTGCGAATTTCCCAAAATCATCCGATCGTGAAAATCCGAATTTTGTCGCCACCTTTTTCTCCGCAAAAAATTCGTCGAGGTACGCGAGATCCGCTGGCTCGCGGCCGCCGAAAAAAAGTTTCATTTTTCTCGGATTTTTTTCCAAAAGTTCTTCGCGAATCATCGATCGGAGCGGCGCGATTCCCGTTCCCGTGGCGCAAAAAATCAGTTCCGCGTCAGAATTTTCCGAGCGCACAAAATTTCCAAATCCGCCTTTTGTCCAAATTTTCGTTCCCGGAACCGCCGCGTCAAAAACGCCGGACGCGATTCCGCCGGGAATAATTCGGACGATGAATTCCAAAAAGTTTTTTTCGCTTGATTCTGACGCGATCGAGTACGCGCGCCAAACCGTGGATTTTTTTTCCGCCGAAAAATTTCCAACGTCGAATCTCATCGACACAAATTGTCCCGCTTCAAATTCAAATTCCGCGGGTCGCACGAACCGAAATTTTTTCGTCTCGTGTGCGACGATTTCGACCGATTTTAACTCGAGATTTCCTTCCCAGATTTTCATTTTTTTTCAGGAAATTTTTTCAAAAGTTTCCCCATTTCTACCGGATCGACGTATGTTTTTGTCTCGCCGTCGAGGATGACGATCGGCCCGCGATCACACAATCCCTGGCAGGCGCAGCGTTCGATTTTTACGTCGAGATTTTTCGAAGTTATTTCTTGTTCCGCGCGTTCCGCCACAAAATCAGAAAACCGTCCCGAGCACGCGCGACCAGCACAGATTTTCACAGTCGATTTTTTCTCCGGCATCAGAGCGAAAACTCGTAAATTTTATCGTCGGTCAGCACGTTGACTTTTTGTCCGGCGTCGTCCACGACAAAATCGCGCGCGTTTGGCAGATCAAACAAAATTTGTTTTTTGTACGTCGCAAATCGGTCGCCTTTTGTAAAAACCAAAATTCGTGAATTTTCCGGATCCAAAACGTACAAAAATTCAAGTTCTGCCGAGGTGTACAATTTCAAATTTTTTCCACTGAAAGTTTGACTCGGAAGTTCTCGAAACGAAAATTCTTGTTTTTCGCTGCGAAACAATTTCTGAATCGTTCCGTCGTCCGACAAAATGTAAATCGCTCCGTCGATCGAAAAACTCACCGCACGCGATAAATCGGTGCCCTGGTTGTACGCTGTGGCGCCGGAGTAGTTGTCGCGCTGTCGTTCGTATTTCCAAATTTGGTTTTCTACCGGGTCGAGCATGTACGCGTACCGACCGTACGTTTTGAGATCGATTCCCGATTTCCACGTCGTGTCGCTGGTGTTCATCGGCGACAAAACGCTGTTTCGGTACTCGACGACGCGCGGTGCATCCGTCAAAAAGATCAGCGTGTTTTGATCTTCTCGCGTGGCGGCAGCGATCACGTTTTCTTTTTCGGTGATCGGCAACCCTTTTTCAACGATGTTGCGGACCGTTTTGTAGACACTTTTTAAATCGTACGCAAACAAATTTCCGCGCAACTCGAGGAGCCCGACCGACGAAATATTTGAGTTTTTTGTCGAAAGATCCGCGAGCAACTGCGCCTGCGTTTTTCGCGCATTTTCCACCTGCAATAATTTATCCTGAATGTCCGCCAACAAAAATTGTGCGTCCGATCGGAACGTCGTTTTTTTCGCATTCAAAACAATCTGAACTGCGCCCTGTGCTTTTTCCAGCCGTTCGCTCGCGGAGGTGCGATCGCCCTGGATCAAAAAGCTGTCGGCTTCCTGCAGTGCTTCGCGCGCGATCGAAAGTTTTTCGCGCATTTCAGAAGTTGCTGCGGATTCGTACCCGCTGAGTCCGCGAACGCCCATCACGACGATGAAAATTCCAAAAATTGCCGCGGCAATTTTCATCAAATGTTTTCGCGCCGGAAGTTTTCCGGCGAGATTTGGGAGATTGACGTGAAATGACATTTTATCGCGAAGTTGTGGCGCGGAAGATTTTTCTTCAAAAATTTCTGTCGGTTCTTCGACTTCCAAATCGAGCGACGGGAGTTCGTCATCGATTTCTTCTTCAAATAATTCCTCCGCAAATTCGGTCTCGGGTTCTTCGATTATTTCGGTTTCTTTTTCTACGAGTTCTGCTTTTTCATCCTCAAATTTTTCTTCGGATTCGGCTGTCGACGGCGCTGCTGTTTTCGGTGCAGAAACGCGCGACACCATTTTTGACAAAAATCCGCCGGCAGAATTGGAACTTTTTTTCCCGACGCCGATCGCGGTCACGAGCAGCGAGTCTTCGGATTTCATCGAAAGTTCGTGTCGCAGCCGTCGGCAGGATTCGTCAAATTCGGATTGCAAAAATAATTCTGCCAACTGCGTGTTTGTGATCGAGTGCAGCAGCCGCGAATTCGACAAAAGAACTGAATCGTCGATCGCCACCTGTCCGCTCAAAATATTCAAAAACAAATCGTCGCCCGATTCGACGGTTTCCGAAATCTGCGAAACGGTGGATTGGCGCACGAGGTACGCTTCGGCGTTGCCCGACTGTGTCAGGTACAGATTTTGAAAATCAAAAAATGCCACGATCACGTCGGGAGTATTTTTGAAATTTGATCGATTTTTTTTCGTTTCGAGATTTGCCGATTTGAGCGCTTCCTCAAATTTCTGGTACGGATCGGTGAGATGATTCGCGTTTTTTAGCGTGTCCACGATCGCCCCAAAAACAGATTCTGCAGCGGCACGCGGATCTTTGTCTGCTTCATCGAATTGGCCCAAAAAATATAATTCCTGGCCTTCATCGAGCGTTTCGTGAAACGCGAACGAAGTATTTATTTCAGAAGTTTTGGTTTCGAACGTGTGGACGGCAAAAGTCATTTCTCCAAAATTATTTCCTCCATTTTGGCACAAATCTTTGAAAATCAAAAAAAATTTGCAATTTATCAGTCTGTTTCCTACGATTGACGGGATTTTATTCCACTTTTTAAAACAAAAAAAAATGAAAAAATGGATTGCCTTCGGTCTCGGGCTAATTCTTTGCGGACAGACGTTTGCGATTACCCTCGGCAGCGATGTTTCGACTGGCATGGAGTTTTCTGAACAGATTTTGTACAAAAATGCGACAGATTCTGTTTCACATTCAGAATTCAACACGATTTTGGGAGTTCTCCGCGGAATTTTTAACGATGGCGGAAATATTGGAATTGGCGCGATTCCGAACTTGAATTACGCGTTTGACGTGAACGGGAAGTTGAGCGCAGACGAAATTTGTATCTCGGACGATTGCCTGTCGAGCTGGCCGGCTGCTGGCGGAACGGATTCTTTTGAAACATTGAAAGCAACGTGTGCGGACGGAAACCTTGTAAAAAGAGGGGCAACAGATTGGGAATGTATTCCCAACGCGGTTGGAACTTTGACAGATGGAAAATGGTGCACGAGCGATGGAACGGTTGTGAATTGTACGGAAGATGCGCCGACGGGTGGAACGAGCGGAAGTTCGTTGTGGACGCCGGACACTAACATTGGTCTTGTTGTGCCGACAATTTTACCTGGAATTTCTGGGGCGAATGTGAATTTGGGAACGGGGAATCTGTACCAGGACAATTCGGAAATTACGCTTTTGGTAAAAGACATTTCTTGCGCTTCGGAACAAAAAGTGGTGTACGATCCGGCAACCGATGAGTGGGTGTGCGTGCACATCAATCCGACGACACCGCCCAAGCCGACTGGCGTGGGACTTTCGTGGGATCAATCGACTCAAAAATTCACGCTGAATTTCACGGATTCAAATGCAGCTGCGACAGAATATCCAACGACGTCGTACGAAATTATTTTTGAAAAAACCGGTGCATTTTACGATTCGAGCACGAGTACGATCCACACAGGATTTACTTTTCCGACGGGAACAGTCGAGGCAGATTTTTCAGGAATCAGTCCGATGATGGCAGAGAGTTTGATCGGGACAACTATTTTAAAATATGAGTCGATCGACTCGGCATTGACCACGCAAACACTTGCGTTTGCACACGCAGATCCGGGTGTTTGGAAAGCTCGCGTGCGAGCGATCAACGCGTACACGGAAAGTCCGTGGAGTGGCGCTTCGGATGATGTGGCCGTGATCGGACCGAGTTTGCCAGCGAAAGTTACATTTGATGCGACAAACGGAGCAGTGGTGTGGCCAGGATCTTCAACAGTAAACGAGCCGGTGAATTCTGGACGATTTGGAATAAATTGGACGGACGCGGGAGTGGGACAAGTTTTGCCGATTTTGTCCTACGAAATCGAAATTACGCCAACGACAACGGCGGATGATATCGACACATATTCAGAACTGTACGAATGGATTTATGGTTCGGGAGTGTGGATATCTGCGGTGGAAACTTCGTCGAAATTTTACACATTTTTGGATGCGGTAAATTCGTGGGTTTTCCCAACGGCGAACGCATTTGTGTCTGGTCAGATACAAGGAACGGGGCAGGCATATCCGGGGAGTTATTGTGGAGATGGCATGTGTAGTACAAATGAAACATCGATTAGTTGTCCGAAGGATTGTCATGTTTTGACTGTGCCGTGGGTTTGTGGCGATGGATCGTGTGAAGACTGGCTCGGGGAAAATTCGACAAATTGTTCTGCTGATTGTACGGGTAGTTATGCATGTGATGGCAATGGAACGTGTGATTCTGGTGAAGATTTTACAAACTGTCCGGTGGACTGTTGTTTGGATGGATCAAATAATTCAAGTTTAGGAGCTTGTGATTCTGCTTCGAATTCGAGCGTCCAAATGAACGCGGCGTTGACTGCGAAGGAAGGTACTGACGAACACAACTTTTTTACACAAGGAATTTTGGTGTCGGACGGCGATCCGGCATTGGTTTTTACTGTCGATGGAGGAAATACTGATTTTGTCACGCCGGAACTGGTGAGCGGAGAGTACGATATTCGAATCCGTGCAAAAAATGCGATGGGGTACGGCGCGTGGTCAGATGTTAAAGCGGGAAATAATATTTTTGCAAATAATTTGTTGATGGCGCTGGGAATTCAATTTCAGCAGGTGGTTTCAGAAATGGAACACGCGGTGATGTCGGCGACTCAAACGAAAGTACAAACAGTGCAATCAAATGTCACGGCGTTGGAGTCAGATGTGACAAATTTGGACACAACGGTCGTAAATTTGCAGTCAGATGTCACAAATGTGGAGTCAGTGGTGTCAGATTCGATTACAGATATTACAAATTTAGTTGAGACAGTGAATTCTATAACTACGGTGAATTCGAGTTGGGGAATTCCGCAAATAACTCTACAGGAAGAGATGAGTCCTTCGAGTCCGTGAGTGGTTTTTTAGTTTTCAATAACCGGTTTCTGCTGCTGCGGGAACCGGTTTTTTTTTGAAAAAATATCTCGATCGTGAAATAACGAGAATTTTTGGTTGGCAGGTGCGGTAGGAATACTCACTCATTTTATTCGTTCGTGACTTCGTATCGAACCTACTGGATTCGCTTCCTGCTGCTTTCGGTAGATACAAAAACTCCCACAAACCATATGGATTTATGGGAATTTTCGTTTTGGCAGGGCGTAGTGAACGAAGTCAGAACTTTTTTCTGTGCAAACAACATCGTTTCTTTATTAGAAATCTATAATTCTCTTCAAATATAAAGACCATTATGCATTATTATTCCTCTAATTATTTCCTTCTTCAGCCAATTTCTTTTTGCAACGGTTATAGCCTTCGGAAAAAGCTATTATCCATTCTGTCATTCGTATTGTTTCGATAAACGCACCATCAATTTTGTTTATCATTTGTATCATTCGCGGATCAATCCCATCAACAGGAAGTTTTCCACCGGGAGCGGTTATCTTTTTTGATTCCAAGTTTGTAAAAGGTTTTGCTATCTCAAACATCTCTTTAAAAAAAAGCATCAATACCTTCAGATATTTCTTATCAAGAGCTAATGCCCCAACAATAAGATCATCCAAGTCCTCAGAAATAGAATCCATTCCGCCGAATTTTTCAGGATCTTTAGGCATTTTTTTCTAAATCAGAAAATACTATTTTCCTTCCCAAAAGGAGATTCATGATCAGCATAAAAACCCCGAGTCCGAACAAAGCAGTCTCAATGGGAAATGTCGAAAGAAATTGTTTCCCCACTGTTATGTACAGAAAAAAGAATCCAGCAACAATTGATCTGGTAGTAGCAAGAGCAGCACCTTTTGTTTCTTCCACGAGAATATGGTTCCAAACAGGATTGCTGATTCCTAAAAAAAACTGATATATACCAAAAATAATCGCAAGAAGTATCCAATTAGATGTATAGAAACTTGCTCCTATAAGTACAATTGCCTGTATCCCCGAAGAAAGAACCCACACTTTTCGATACCCCCACTTGTCTGCAAATATATAGGCGTATTTTGAAGCAAACATAGAAAATACAGTCGCTCCTGCTATTATTATTCCAGACCAATAATCAATCATTCCTGCCATGGCAAGTGTTGGGAGAATAACAATTCCTAGGAATGTCACCCCACTTCCAAGAGATCTATAAAGAGTAAAGAACCTTAGTCGTGGATTGAGAAAAACATTTCCTAGAGCTACTTTTGCCGTATTTATATTTTCTATAAAAAAAGATTTTACGCTCTGTATCTTTTTCTTTATTTCTACACTTTTCAGTTCCTTTGTTAGGAAGATCAATAGTACAGCAAAAAAAACATCGAGTCCTGCTAAAATCTTATATCCCGAATCACCCCAGTGAAAAAGAATTAACGAAGCTAAGAGTGGAGTTATGAGTGTTGCGAGTTCTCCGTAAAACATAAACCCTCCTATTACTTTTCCAAACTCTTTTTCCCTGCCAGCATGAGATAAATTTTCAGCTAAAAACGCTTGTCCTGTGCCACTCCAAAAGGCCCAATACAAAGCAGCAAAAAACGCCGCAACAGCAAACCCCCAAAATGATGGAAATGCAAAAATTATAATAGTTCCAAGTAAGTTAGCAGTCACCGAACACATCAACGAAAATTTTCTACCAATAGTATCAGCCAATACCGATGTTGGCAGTTCTAATAGAAAAATAAGAAATGTTGAGATATTGGATAAAGAATAATTTGAGGAAGAGAAAGTCCCGTATATTTATAAAACATAGTAATGATGGGGATTAAGAACGTAATCCCCGCAACTAGGTTTATCCAACCCTGAATTCGAATATTTTTTTCAGCTATTTCTTTCACAAGAAAATTATGTCATTTTTCGACAAAAGTTCAATCTCACTATGTACCACATTTTTAAAAACCCTTATCAAAGAGTTTAAAATGATCTTTAAAGAATATAAACATAGGGTCATGCCTAGAATAGCGAAATAAAAAATGCTAATCTGTAGTCATGATGAAGAAAAACAAATACGCAAATCGTTCCAAAATTTCCGAGAAAAAATTCAGAGAAATTGTGAAGTATTTTTCGATGGATTTGGAGGCAACAAAAATTGCCAAATTAACACATTTAAATCGAAATACAATTAACCGATATGTGAAAGCACTTCGGCAAAAAATTG
>Ga0209774_1001052_pt1 | contig 17138 bp, 19 predicted proteins | sample SaaInlV_150m_DNA_2_FD_184648 | JGI IMG/M metagenome (GOLD analysis project Ga0209774, IMG submission 184648) | Marine microbial communities from expanding oxygen minimum zones in the Saanich Inlet - SI037_S2LV_150m_DNA (SPAdes) (version 2) | ecosystem: Environmental > Aquatic > Marine >... | reverse complement strand
TTATACTTTTTGCTATATTCTACATAGGAACGGATATTTTGATCAATTATTGCCCAGTTACTCCCGAATCTAAAGTAGTCGTTAAGCTCTTTGTATCCATCTATGCTTATAAATAATTTTAATTTTCTAATTCTTTTCCAGACATCCAATGTCTTATTAGAAGGCATTTGCATAGCATTTGTGTAATACTGTAATATTCTTTTATCAATGTTATCACAATGTATTAAGTAATCCATTAATTGTTCGTTCTGTTTCATAATCAATGGTTCACCTCCGTACATTGTAATGAAATTAACGTCATTGAAATCAATACCGAATGTATGCAGGTCCTGATTATGTAATGGATAAGGATTAATGCCTATACTCATTTCATCTTTTTTCCACTTTGAACTTAGAAGACTATAACATCCTCTGCAAGCTAAATTACAGACATTGGATGCGTGTAATGCTAACCACTCAATCTTCGGTTTTATATTCTTAAACAGTTCAATCCAGCCATACATACTATAGTCTGTGCCGTCGTGTATCACATCATCTTTACGAAGTGTAATATTGTCATTTATTAAGTATTCATAGAACCACAGATTCAGTGATTTTCGTAGACTAACTTCGCTGACCTCTTCTACATGATAGCATTTTTCACATCCTTCAACTTTTTTGCCATTCAACATACGACTACGAATGCTATCCATTTTATCGGAATAGAATATGTCATCTATTGATTGTTCTCGTAAATTACCCAATGGTATCGATTTACGAGAACAAAGATGTATATCACCGTTGGGTTTCACATGAGTATGAACCCAAGGCAATATACAAAAAGTATCGTTGTTCAATATACTAGCACTTATTAGCTAGTGCCATAAACTCAGAACGTGCTTCTGGTACAGTTTTAAATCTTCCGCCGAGTCTGCTTGTTATAGTACTAGAGCCAACGTCCTCTACACCTCTAGATTTAACACAAAAATGTTGTGCATCGACAACAACTGCAACATCATCTGTGCCTAAAATAAACTGTAATGTTCTAAAGATCTGTTCTGATAGTCTCTCTTGTACTTGTGGACGCTTACTAAAGTATTCTACAATTCTGTTCATCTTAGATAGGCCCAGTACGATTTTATCTGGAATGTATCCAACAGTAGCTAATCCATCAATGACAACAAAATGATGTTCACAGTTACTTTGAACGGCGATACCTCGTTCTACAACCATCTCGTCGTATTGCATTTTGTTTTTGATAGTTGTGCATTTGGGGAATGCTTCATAATCAAGCCCCCAGAATATTTCATTTACAAACATCTTTGCAACACGATTCGGCGTGTCTGCTAAACTATCATCGCTTATGTTAAGACCTAATGTTTCCATTATGTTTTGATAATTATCTCGGATAATATCAATTTTTTCTTTGCGTGTAATTAAATCTGGGATAGTTGGCGTTTCTACACCACATTTTACTAGATGTTCGTGGACTTTAAGACCCAACTCTGGGTCGCATTTGTTTTTGTTAAAACTCATTTAATTCTCCTTCCTTACATGGATTATGTTTGTTAAAATTTGTTACCATTGTGTAACAATGATATTTATCATCAAATATTATAATACAATTTTTCATAAACAGCAAGTTATACTTCCATTAACGGTGAATTACATGCTATTACTTGTTTAAACGCATTATTTTGGTTAAAATCCAATATTACTTCTCCATTGAAACCTATGTAAGATGTAGTAATGATCTGGTCTTCTGTTTTAAGTTGTATCTTCTGTTGCAAAAATATGTCGTTTAGTTCGAAACTGTCCAGCTTAATACTTTTGATTTGTACGGACTTATCTTTGATAATGTTATTTAATTGGTCAACAATAGTGTCGTTATGTTTATTAGAAAAAATCAGAGAGATTTGTGCAGGTAATTCAATATCAAGATTTATAATTGCTCGGTTATCTTGGTTGGGTATAACTTTTGTAACATAGTTTAATAGCACATCCATGTATCCATTGCATTCACTAAACTCAAGCGTGATTGTAATTTTATATTTGTTCACTTAGTATCTTCTCTAATATATAATGATTATCTAAATGTTCTATTACAGGATATCCTAGTTGTTTGCTGTATTCGACAAGCTCGTTGACCCATTTCGCTCTAATCTTGGGATTAGTTTCTATGTTTGTACTAGACCAGTCGAACGCTTTACTATCGTCTTTTAATATAACACCTAGTTGTTCTTGGTGATTAGATAGGTACGTGTTTGGAAAGATCCCTAATCCTGCACCCCATTGTAATTGTACTAACGAACGATACTCTAAGTGTTTGTCTAACCATGTTTTAATAAAATCAATGTGTTCTTGTGTTTCGGTAACGTAACCAACAATGTTTAGCAAAGATAGGTTAATGTTGTACTTTAACGCTTGTGCGAGATGGAAGTCAATTGCTTCATTTGTAAATTTTTTGCCAATGTCATAGCGTATATCTTCGTTAAAATTTTCTATACCAATCATAAGAGTAGATGCACCACTTTTAGCAACCATTTCCCATTCGTACTCTGTACGCGAAGTTACATTACGTAGAATGTAATACCCGCCCCACTTAAACGATTTATTCGGATTCTGGATGTTGTATTCTGCTAACAGTTCCATAAGACGCAAAAACTCATTCATGTTGCCGTTCACTAGGCTATCCTGAAACTTGAATACACGTATATTGTATTGTTTATGTTGCTCAAGCATTTCGGCAAAAATATCGTCTGCTGTTCTCCATTGGAATTTTTTCCAGTTTTCAATGTAATCGCAAAATTTACATTTTCTAACACAACCTCTGGTTCCAATTAAAGGAAGAGTTTTTGAACTGTATATATCGAAGTTGTAGTCTGAATAGTCCGGATAAGGAAGTCTGCTTAGTTCTTCTTTCGACATTTCCCGCCAAGAAGTATCATTGATCCCTGGAAAGCTGTAATTAGCATTTATGAATTCTACCAATGAGTGTTCGGCGTCTCCTCTGATATGAAAATCTATTAGCTTTTCTTTTAACATCAATTTCATAAAAGTGGAGGACTCACTAACAAATGTATCTAAGCAACCCGGGCCACCTATTACGATTTTTACGGTCGGATCTAGTTTTTTGATAAAATACGCAATCCATTTTGCACTAACTTGCGAAGCATAACTAAACAAGCTCAACCCGATATATGTTGGATTCCAAGTCAAGATAGACTTAGCTATGCTACTGTATAAATCGTTTAGCAAATCTAGAGTCTCTTGATCCTCAATCTTTTCGTCGTAGAAAAAAGTTATTAACTTAGGGTATTTTTTAAATTTGGCAAAAATCTCAGCATTTAAGTCCGTTGCTAAACAAGTGAGATTAGTACTTTCTACAATGGGTTTCAATGCCGCTGGAGCCATCAATGGGATCAAAGAGTCAGTCCATGGAACCGTAAGTAAAATAAAATTTACGGTTTTGGAATCTAAATTTTCTAAGCATTTAAAATAATAATCCATCTGCTATCCTACATATACAGTGTTTCTAGTAAATTATTGTTGTCGATAATATCTTGCATCTGAATATTGTTCTTGTTTGGACGACATGGCCTACATAACGTAGTGTCTATGTCCTTATATATGTCCCAGTGGCGTTGCTGTTGCCAAAAGTCTCTAACGTCATTTTCTACCCAGTTTCCTAGTTTAAATCGTGGGTCACCGCGATGTTCACAACATGTATACATATTTTGGTCAGCACAAAAAACAGGGAATTGAAACATTTGATGACATTGAGTATAGTTTCGTGCTAAGTGTTTGTCTGTATTGATTTTAGTAGTAATGTTATATCTTTTGCCGCACGATTGGATAAAATTAATAGTAGTTGGGTATATGTCAAATGCTTTGTTGTCCATTATAGTGGGTCTAAAATAAAGCATACGAACGTTAAGTTTTTGCGCTAATTCGAACAGATTTATAATACTTTGCGGCTTGATGTTATATTTAGATAATAGAATTTTAAAATCAACATTTACACCCATCTCAACTAGAACTTTAGTATTTTCTATTACATCATTAAATGGGGACTTGTTATTATTTGAGTGACGAATGAGTTCATATGTATCTTTATCTGCTGAGTCTATATCAATCCCAACCCATGCTAATTTTTTAAGTTTTTCGACACTAACGTTTGTATATAATGGTTTTAAATTACTGCCGTTAGTTGTAATACTTGTTAAGAACCCTAGGTCGATTGTATGCTCGATAACTTGTTCGTAGTGTTTTAGGAGTGTTGGCTCGCCTCCACCTGGATATGTAATAGTATGTAAAGTACCGTAACTGTCCGAACTATGTTCTCGCCAAGTTAATAACTGATCCAATAATTTAATATATGTTGTATGTTTGGGTTGTCCTGAAAACTTTTTTCTAAAATCAACGGAATTACAATAAAAACAATCTTGGTTACAAGCATTAGATAGATCAATATCTGCATGCGCTGGTATAAAGATTTTCTTATTGTTATTTAATAGCCAATGGGTTAAACTAGCGTTGTGATACATATGCTATCTTCCTATCTTCCTATTTTAATGTTTCTAATGTCTGGGTACTCGTGAGTGTGAGTGTAATTATTATCAATAGTATCGAATTTGTTTAAACCTTCTATGCATTCTTCAGGACGCATCATATAATGATACCCAAGTTGAAATTCCACCTGATCTTGCCATGGACTAATACTCAAGTTACGTCCATCATAGCTTGCTTGTTTAAGCCATACATATGCTTCTTCGTTATCGGTTAAAATAGCACCACCACGTCCAATTTCTAGTGGTTTAGTTCTTCCAAAACTTAAACACATATATTGCTCGGGTAGATACATGTTTTGGTCTAACATTCTAGCACTATCCCATACAGGTGTAGGTGCTAATCGGTATCTCCCTCTCCATTCATACTGCACGATGTTGTAGTTTAATTCTAACTTATGCATTAACATAGGAACACTTAGGTATGTCCTGTATGGTAATGTAATAGGATCAGTTGGTTTTAAGTATATCAAGCATAACTCCATAGCATGAGTACAACAATCGGTTGCAATTACATATGGTGCGCCTGTATATTTTGAAAGTTTATTTTCGAAGTCTGTTATAGCATCGAATGAATTCTGGTAATCATTAATGTTCATTGGATTATATCCTTTGTAGCAAGATCACATTCTTGTACATATGCTCGACACCCACCTACTCTTCTATAAAACCACAGTAAGTCACGCGAAAAAGAATCTATGTTTCCATTGTACGATGGTTTTCTTGCATCGAAACGGATTCTAGATTCTGTAAGTATTATGTTTTTGCCCGTGGTAATGTAGTACAAAATGTTGTGTTTGAAACTTTTATACACGGGGTATGTTGTCTCATGATCAATTGTGTATAGTTGTTGGAACAATAACAACTCGTCGAGTAGCTCTTTGTCTTGAATATACATAAACATAAAATCATAGAGTTCGTTATATAGTTTTTGTTTATGTGATATAACTTTTAATGCTATTGCTTGATCGAAGTCCCAAAAAATATCATGAATACTTATGCCGCGGAAACCGTTATTCTCGCATGTGTTCCTAACAGCAGTTAATGCATCATTAACTGCTGTGCCTAATATAGTTTCACTTTTGTTAAGAGACCAATCCAGTAAGTCTTCGTAAAACGTATGGTACTCTATGTTATTATGTTTTCTAACAAAACGTGATAAAATATGTGTGAAGCCTAAAAAGTGCCCCCAACGACCCATAATAGAGAACATGTATGCTCGCTCCCACTCGGCGTGAGATAATGTTTTTGTTTCATATATACATTCTTCGTGCTCGTTTACAATGTTGCCTTCTGTGCTAGCCGGTACGAAAAAATTCGCTTGAGGTGATGTCCAGGTTTTAATACCGTATTTTTCCTGATATGCCGGGTCAGCATATTCGCTATTAGGTAATACCATGCATGGATACACGTCGATACAATTCTGTTGCCCTTCGTCGATTAATTTTCCAAATCCCTTTATGAATCCTTCGTATGTCTCTTCTGGCAGTCCTAATATTAACTCTGAGTAGGTTTTAATGTGTTCTTTCTCGTATAGTTGTAATAGTTTTGCCTGCTCTAGCTCAGATATATTTTTCCGTTTGATAATATCTAATACATTACGATCCATAGATTGAATAGCAACAGTAATCCCTTTGTTCATATTGTTGTTTTCGAGAAGTTTAACAATATCGAGTATGGCATCCGATTTGTTTTTTGCCCAATCTGTTCGGAACTTTGTTGGGAATCCTGTTTCTTGCTTCTTCTTAACTAAGTATTTTGCAATATCTAAATCCGTTGGTAGTATACCGAAGTTGGAATCAGCATTCGAAATGTAATCGATTTTGTGTTCTGACATCCAATCAATCTCATTGAATGTCCTCTCTAATGTAAATTTTCTTATTTTATTGTAAAAATCTTGACCTATATTACAGAAAGAACAATGATATGGACATCCCCGGGAGTGTTCCATTGTCCCCGAGAATATAACATCTTTTTCTTGTGCAATTAGATCGTCGTATATCCCTTCGAGATACGGACTAGGAAGTATCATTAGATCTTGTATTCTTTCTCGTGCGCCTTGATGTACACAGAACCCACCCTTGTTTATAGAAGTACCTAGTACACCTTCGTAATCTTTGTTAGCTTGGTGTCTTAATAAGATATCATGGAATGTTAGCTCCCCTTCGCGATGAACTAATATATCTATAAATGGATGTTTTTGAAAAAATAAAGTATCGTGTTCGGGCACATGAGGTCCACCGATTACAATTAGACATTCTGGGTATTTGTTTTTAACTAACTCCGCTAATGCTAGATTAAAATTCCAATTCCACATATACGAAGATAACCCAAGAATCGATGGGTTTTTAATAGAATCAATGATTTGATCTAACGGGTACTTCCCATATATTATACTAGATAATTGATAATTTTTGTTTATTAATGGATCTTTTTTAGCATACGCCCATAGCATAGCAACAGCCAATGGTAACTGAGCGTATTTCTGTTTACCAAAAACATCATTGACTTGTGCTAGATATAGGTTCTTCATGTTATATAAAGTACTTATTAAATAGTTAAGTCAATAAGTACTTCACTGGTACTGCCCGAATCGTCTTAGATCTACGCCAAGTTGGTCTTTAAACTTTTTGCCGTTATTGAACTTGCTGAATTGTTGGAATGGATAGGTTCTCATGTCGTAGAGATTTTCCTCGCGAAATTTGTATCCATATGATTTACAGAAATCTAGATATTCTTCTAAATCGTCAAAGACATCGTCTACATTAGCACGATTGTATCTAATAGCTTTTTTGCCCATTGGTATGTTTCCTTTGTATTATATTTTAAGTAAAATTATTCAAATAACGCATTAAATTGTGTAGAGGCGTTTATTACTTTCTTGCCAGTAAAACCTCTAGTACCAATAATGCTCTGCCAGAACCGTGAATTGTTTTCGATAATCTCAAGGCTCTTCTTTTTAGACCCAGCACTAAATATTTGCTGAACTAGATCACGGAACTTAATTACGTTGAATGTATCATTAATAAGCATTCCAGGTATCATGCCAGCATCATATTGTCTATTAGCTTCCTGTACAGAGTTAATGTGATGCCAAACATTATGTGACATCATAAGCAAATAGGCAAATGTATCCCAACTTGTTTTGCCTTCGTTGCCCATCTTATTTAAGTCTCCAGGCGCATAGTGACAAATATCGCTCATCAATAGCTTTTCACTAATAGGACTATTGTCAAAGCGTTTATTTATTTTATCTTCTAAAACAGCATCTCGATATTTACGATTATCGTTACAATAAGTTTTACTATCTGCCGCTTGTTCGGAGTGATAACGCCATTTTTTACGATCATCTGTTACTGTATGTGTGTAAATCTGTGCATTCCTAGTAGCTAAGAACGGAGATGCGGCATCAAATGATATTGTAAAGTTAGCGTTATGATGCTCTCTTACTGCTCTCTGTATATCTGTAAATAACACAGACCACTCGAGCTTGCTAGTGCCTAAAAAATGCATCCAATCATGAACACCTTCCTCTAATAACCCATCATATATAAGTGTTACGATGCGCTTTAAAATTAAGTGTATGTCACACATACTCTGTGCGCCCATACTCCAACCATTGAAGTGGTTCTCGTACTTGTCTGGATTCGAGTAGTCTTTGACTTCTTCGTACCAATGATCAGATTCAGCATGGTTGCTCCCTTGCAACACATTTAAGAATTTAGCGTCGCCAAAACGATTCTTGATGAAATATTCGTTGTTGTACTTGGTTGCTTCAACAGCATCATTATAAGAGTAAATACCAATTTTTTTAGCAACTTCTGGATCTTTATATGCCCATGTTGGTATGTCCAGCGTCATAGAATAATTGCTAATATTGCATAGCCAATCAAATACTAAGCTTCTGCGTTTTTCTGCTTCTTTGTCATTGGGGTTATTCCATTGACCGGTCCATACACCTTTGGCTATTTGAAACCCGCCCGAATCAGCTAATACTGTTGTATGTTTAGCACGTTCACGAATCATTGCTTCTTTAGGATCATGTGGGCCATGCAAGTCTAAGTTAACATGCCCAGCCGAGTATAATCCCCATTGGTAATGATATAAACCTTCGTCGGGGTTAAAGAAATTAAGCATCTCCATCTCTGGAATACCTGCTGGCCATCTTTCTTTAGGCACGTATTCTTCGTAGCGTTGTCTACCTACAAAGGTAGAGTAAAACGAAGATATAGCCGGAAGATAAATAGCATAATCGGATTGTGCCGCTGTTAAATCTGTGTTCATTGGAATGTCACTCGTTCTATAAGTTCGTAACCGCATTGGTAGCAAGTTTTAATTTTTTCTATTAATTCCGGCCGTTGTTTTAATCGTTCGTTAATAAATGTTTTGAGCTGATGTTTATAAACTTCGCTATCGTTTGTGTTTACTTAGCATTCAATGCGTAATGCTTTTTAATTTTCGACCCTAATTGTTTATTAACATTAAAGTAAGTCCTAGGTAATTCTGGGTATATATCATCTGTAAGGTAATGTTGTGGCAACGTATGATCCATTAACATATACCTAAACCCTCGAATTTTAAGTTTATCTTTAGTCTCTACATTACTTACTTTGTGCAGGTAAGATATAATTGTATGTTGCAATTCCACTATTAACAGTTATCTCCATTGCACCAGCATCACTAATACGCATTGTTTTGTCGCCTAATAGATCTAAAATACTAATAACATGTTTGATAGGCCAATGCCATTCTTTCTTCAATATTCCTGTAACATCTGGTTGAAATACAAAGTTGCCTGCATGTGTACTATGATCTCCAAAGAAAAATTTTAGATAGCCATCATCTGTTTTACTCTGAAATGTAGTTTCATCGGGATTTGCCTGCGCTTGGAATTTAAGACGTTGAATACTAGAGGTTGTAGGTTCGAATGTTACATCCCAATTAGCTCCTTTGAACTTAACTTCTTTTAGTTTATCACTAATAATCTCACTGCTCATAAAACGATAATCGTTTTTAAAATCACCAGCCGCGTTCTCAAAATGCATGCCAACTGGAACTTTTACGTCGTTGCGTGTTTGTTTAGTTACAGTTATTTCAGCATTGTCTTTATATTCGGGGATATTAAGTAGTGTTTTAAGATTACTTAAATTAGGCAAACCGAATGTTCCGCCAAATTCTTCTATTTGTGTATTGAATTGAGCGTTCAATACAACACTTCTGTCGTCTGACAGGCCTGAGATTATTGTAACATCTTCATTTCCTGTAATTTTAATTAAGTCGATGCATCCTACATCATATGTGTGACCTACTAGGTCAAGTAAATTATCTCTCATAAGTATTATCCTTTGTTAATAAAAATATATTATAGCCGAAATGACTACTGTTTGTCAACGATTTTAGCTAAACTTTCGCCTCCTCTAATAGATGTTAGTTCACCCTCTTTTTTAATTTCAATCCAACTAAGTGCTCCTGTATCTGTTGTATGCAACAATGTAAAACCCAACGCCTCGACAAATGGTATTATAAGACGTTTAGGAACATATGTCTTAAAAAAGTTCTCTGTATTTATACAAGCTTCCGGGCAATCTGTATTATTGTATGTAAATAAAATTACTCCGCCTGGGATTAATAATGTATATAACTCAGTTAAATATTCTTTAATAACCTCGAGCGGAGTGTAATTAAAAAAATCTGATATAAAAATAAATCCCATTTGTCCTTTTGGGAAGTTTTTAAATTTTTGTTTAGCAGTACGATCTATGCATTCATAACGAAGTCGTTGTTGATATGCTTTGCTGAATTTTTTCTTATATGGCCCAAATAGGTCGCAATGGGTGTCGACAATGTATAATGGATTAAGAGGCTTCATAACATCAGCTATTTCACCTAAACATGGGCGGATATACATACCGGCATGTTTCCAAGATGTGTGCAATCTAGCCCTATCTATTAACATCTTATTATCAGATGGACTGTATATGCTATTAGTTTTACTTCTTTCTAATATGTACTCAGGCATTTCAATAGAGTCATATATATCATAACTTCTTTTAAAATATTTAGGTTCTTCCTTGACTACCGATGTATGTAGTTCCTTTTTTATACTATTAAAATTTTGCTTGAGATTAGCTATTTGATCTAATAATAATTTGTAGTTTTTGTGTGTATCCTGCACTGTTTTGGTATCGAGATAATGTTTATTCTGGTTGACTTTATACACTAAGTTAGATAGTTCGCTAGTAAGTTCATCGCCTGCAAATTGCACAGCATCAAAACGAAGCGAATCCCTGTATTTTAGTATTTTACTTAGTTCCATTAGAATTAAAATTCAAATAAACTATCGAATGTGCTGTTAATATCGGTACTAGCTGTTATGTCCCATTCGAGAACACCTAATAAGTTTTCTATCTTCTTACTTACAATTCCTTCTTCCATTGGTAAATCATCGAACGGTAGTTTCTTATACCAATCTGGTATATTGTGTTCGTCTATTGGTATTCCTATGCTAGTATAATTTAGTGGGTTAGGTTTGAGTTTACATACAATAGTTTTCATCCCATCGGTAATCTGCATACTGTAGTTATCGTTGTTTAGTTCACGCAAATAATTATAGTTAATTGCCGCTCTAACATGCCCTGGTATCATCTTGATATTTTTGGGATCCTTAGATATAGCATTATATTTGGTTAAATTGTTTACTCGTTTAGGAGTACCTTTCTCCCAGCTTGGTTTATCATTAAACTGGTGTTTAAACTCCTTAATTTTTTCAATAATATGTTCTCTACTTTCTCCGGTTAACACATCGAATAGAATGACACTTAAAAAATCTTGTACAATAGGTGGTGTGTCGCTTCGTTTAAGATCTAAACCCATCGCTTTCACTTTGCCTGGGGAATCCTCCGAATCATATCTTTTCCCTTCGTTATCATACACTAGTATAGCATAGCGTTTTTTAGTGATAAACAAACCACTTTCGCCTGTTACTTCTCTACCACACTTAATAATCTCACCTTTATCTCTGGGTGTATGATGTGCTCGTTCCATATATTGTGGGAAACTTATATTCACTTTGTTTGCTAACTCTTCGTACAATTGAGTAGCTAGATCTTTATTCCATTCTTGATCTCCAGATGCTATAGAATCTTTTAAAACAGGCCACGCACTGAAGTAAGATGAATCAGTGTCCCCATATATTATACATTCTCCATCGTGTTTGTATTTTCCGGTTAAGCATTCGTTTACATAGGCGTCCATGTGTTGTGCAATTGCTCTGCCTGTAAGTGTAGTAGATTGGCCAATACGTTTATCGAAGAATCTACAATGAGGATTGAGGATTGCCCCATAGAGAGAATTTAAACCAATTTTCTTAACTAATTGGCGTTTATCCCAAAATGCTATATCTTCGGGTGTTGTTGCTTCGCGCTTCTTGTTTTGCATCACAATTCGTTCTGAGTACCATCTTTCTAATAGTCCTGGTATGATACCTTTTTTGTCATAACTAAAGATCGTGCCATTAGCACTTAATGCCCAATTGCTTTTAGGGTCAAATACAATGTTGTATAGCTCTGATGCTGAGTGTATAGTTTCATCGCCATTCTCCCAATCTACTGTTATTTCTACTCCAGGTTTTTGTTCCATTACTGCTGTGTATTCTAATGTGCCGAACAAGCCTTCCCACGCGGCGGCAAACGTATTACCTTTGCGAGATTTTCCCTTTCGTTTCCCTTCGGCAATTATCTGGTCAGCCATTTTTCCTTTAATGTAGTGGTCCGTCATTATGGGACGCAATTGTCCTATAATAGTCTCCGGTGCCATGTTTAATGCTCTAATAACAGATGGATACAAGCTGTTAATATCAACCGATCCAACCCACTTATGTATTCCTTTTTTTGGTGTAGCAACATAAGCACCTGCGGCTTGTGTATTTTTGTCTTTACCTTTCTTTTTATCAGGAACTACAAAACCACGCTCATGTGCTTCATTAATAATAGCTTGTTCAGTTACAGCAACAGCCCCCATAGTAGACGGGATTAAGACTGTATTAGCATGAGCAATCTCATTAGCTAAATCCAAGAATTTAAGTTTCTTGTCTAATTTAGCAACGAGCATAGTGTCTTGTCTGCTATAACCAATAAACTTTTTAAAATCTTGATTGTATAGTTGATCTAATGTGCCTTCGTATGGAACTTTATGCTCGTCCAGCTCATGCTCTGCAATTGCGTCTAGGGCGTATGAATGCATTTCGTGGTATGTATACTTGATATAGAGTTGCATATAATCCATATGTATTCTACCTATTAAGTCAAATGTTTGTTGTTCCGCACCATATCGTTCAAACGTTCTCTTCTTAGGAAATTTATCCCATAAACAAAAACGACGAGTATCATTCTTAGATAACACTTTGGTGACTCTATTAACTATGTACGGTATATCAAACCCTTCACTGTTCCATCCTGATAATACATCTGCGTCTTCTATTAGATCCAAGAATGCTAATAGCATTTCTTTTTCGTTGTAAAATAGGTATGTGTCGTCAAACTCGTCGACTATCTCTTCTGCTGTTTCTTTTGACATACTAGTAGGCGGGATAACTAGGCACACTAATTTATCTGCCCAATCCATATATAATGATATTGCAGTAATTTTGTTAAACGGGTCAAAAGGTGGAGCAAATCCTCGTTCTTGACAGAAATCTACCTCAATATCAAAAAAGAGTGTATGAAGTTTAGGTGCAACAGCATCTTTCCGGTGTTTAGATAAAAATCTAAACACCGGATTAATATCACTTTCGTACAACTGTTTTGTACTTTGAATTTTTAATTCTTTATAAAATTCATTGCTACTTTTGGTAACAAATTGACTTACTGAGTTGCCATATACACTTTTAAACTTTCCTTTGGGATCATTGTAATAAAATATATATTCAGCTGGATATTCGTGCAATTTTCTAACATTATCTACACGTTCAGCGACACAAATTTTACTATGTTCTTTAACGTATATTGCGTCAACGTATGACACTATGCAATTCGACCTACGGTTTCCAAAATAGTTTCCATAACCTCGTAATCATCTTGCGTTTGATCGAAGTTCTGCTTATATGCTGTCCTAACAGCCTTTTTTAATACGCCTGGCTTAACTTGCATCTCTTCTGCGATAGCTTTGATAGTATCGTTAAGTCCTTCGTTTAATGCTTGAACTTCTGACATCACACTAATGCCTTCGTTGATTAAGTATTCGAGTTTTGTTTTTTGTTCTGGGTTAAAAACGGGTATAGTCATTAAAATCTCCTTGTTATGTTATATAGCTGATCTATTGTAACATAAAGAAAATTTATAGTCAAGTATTAGAATTCTGGTCGTTTAATTCCTGCGAATTGCCCTTCTAACGCAGAAAGTTCGTCTTCTAAATCTTTCATTCTTAGACGATAGTCAGCTCGTGTATTATGGAAGCTTTCTTTCTCCGCCTCTAAGTCTGTAATATCACCGCGTTGATTAGTGAGTTGTTTAGCTTGAATTTGGTTGATACGATGTTCGCGTGCTATGTTATGCTCTAATTCTTCTTCGTGTTTTTCTAAGTCGGCACTAATATCTTCTAGGTCGTTAATTTCTTTCCGATCCTTGGCTTGTTCGTCTTGCATTAGTTTAACAAAAGCTTCTAAATCAGTCTCTGTGTAAGCATATTTGGCTCTAGCTTTGTCCAGAATACGCCTAGCTAATGGGTCACGGACACTAATCCTTTGTGTGTCATTTTTTGATGGTTCTTTATCTGCTTCAAATATATCAACTAAGTTCATTTCTTTTTCACCTTTTTTGTCTTCTTATTCTTATTTATCGAATTAGCATATATGCTAGGATCCCTATACATAGGTTTGCCTAATGGTGTTGCTACTGTAGCAATACCTCCAGCCGATGTTGTTTCTGTAATTATGTCTTTAATTGTCATTTAGTATCTCGAACTTATTTAATGTTAATATTTTACCTGGCCCGTACTTTATTCTGGTATTTTTAATAGTGAATTTACTTATCTGTGGGCCAACCTTTTCTAATCTAAATTCGTATATACCTGATTCTGCTTCTACTTGGAGCATTTCTGTTAGATATACAGGTTCTCCCCATCTAAATGTTCTCTCACAAAATAGCTCGTCGTTTACATATATCCGGTAATCAGGGGCTAGACCCTCCCATTCACAATGTAAATCAAATAATACCTTGACGAATGTAGTATTCATTTAAGTATTTATGATTAAAAGTATAGTTTTAGCTATGAATAGGCTATGCACTTCTCACAAGCGGTGCCAGTAACATCTAAATTTAAGTTAGCTTGTCTAAGTTTTTGAAAAGGTTCGGATACCCAAGCATCTTTAAACGATATTTTATCTAAATTGCCCATATTAAATCTACCATCATGGTCGAAGCAACATGCGGATAAGTGCATATCATATGTAACATGCCCTTCTGTGAAAATACTCCAACATGGCAATGCATCACGCATATTATCTAATCTTCCAGTATTACCAGCAACAGGCTGAGTATCATCGGCACCCGCGGTTAGACCTGCTTGTCCATACAGTGGAAGCCAATAATGTTCATCCACATAATCTACAATCTCTTTAACAGCTTCTTCCATCTTCTCTTGTTGTTCACCATCGTACTTAATCGATGAAGCATATATACCACATGAATAGTTATTCTCGTCTCTTATCTCCTTCGCTGATTTAATATTAGCTATTATTTTATTAAAATTACGAGGTGCGATTTGTGTAACATGTGCGAATTGTTCTTCATTTGCATTGTTAAAAGAGAATTTTAATGAGTCTAGCCCAGCCTCCATAACAGCTTTTAATTTCTTGGGCGTTGATAATCTACCGTTAGTGGTTAAGAATACATAAGGGTACTTTAAATCCTGTTTAACATAACGAATTGCTTCTGCTAATTCTTTATACATAAATGATTAACCTAAGTAAAACATACCTATTTCTTCCACTCCAGCTTCACGCATTTCTTTGGCAAGTTTCTTAAACTTAGACAAAGGCATATCATCCTTCTCCCTCATACCATTAGCTGATGCACAATAGAAACACTTAAAATCGCATTTTGCTGTTAGTTCTACTTTAACGGACTTAGGAATGGGTGGTGTTATACTGGAATACTCGTTTGTGAGCCCGGTGATGTTGTCTACTCTGTTAGTGATACTCATCTATTCTCCTTACAATTAGAAAGTATTTAGCATTGTATTATAGACAATCTTTTCTACCGGATCTAATACAATCTGCTGTTTTTGATGACCGATCTTTTACACCTTGTTGTTTTTTACTAAGTCTAGATTTGGGTTTTGGTTTAATTGTATTTCTTAGTTTTTCTTTATAGCACTAGCAGTAGAACCCTGTACTTTAGATGATATTGTTTTTGGGATATTCGGTAGGGGGGTTTTGGGGTTTTGGGGCTTTGGGGCTTTGATTTTTTACCTAAAACAGTATCTTTGTGTTTATTGTTAGTAGCATTTTTACCTGTGAACCCTTTCAGAATGCCGCCTATTGATTTGTATCTCTTCTTCTGTTACTGTTACTATTTCGTTCATCGTCGTGCTTATATTTAGCTAAATATAAAATGCAAGCATATAATAATTTTGTTGCATATAACACATAGGAGAGAATGAATGCTATTTTATGAAATATTAATAGAAGGTAGTATACGGGTAATCAATGGATTACTTAGCCAGTTAACGCAGGATAATACCTTAGAGTCTTTAATTGCCGAGAGTAACCAATTTAATTCACTAGAAGAATTAATTAATTTCGTTGCTGACCAAATTGATCCAACACCGGAGAGTAAATTTACAACATTAGTTGTTATTTGGATACGGAATGGAGAGATCGAATTTAGTCGTATTAAAGAAGATGCAAGTATAATTAAAGAAAATTTAATTAAGTATCTAGAGTTTAGCACACAAGAAGGTTTTCGTTTACGTATTGCAAAGGTAGGTTTTGCGAATTTCGTCAAAGCTATACGAGATTGGTCCATGAAAACAGCCGATACAGACAATGTAGCTACACGTTTTGTACCAGAAAAATTCAAGTTAAATTTTAGTTTAACTCATTTATTAACCAGACCATTCAACAGGGGGGATATTTTTATTGATTCGCCGAATATGTTAATTACAGCACCGTCAACCCCCCAACAAGGTGCTAATTGTGCTCATAAAGGTAAACCCAACGAATTACAGCATTGTACTCGTGGAGAAGATCAATTCAACCAGTATAGTGGCCAAGGTCAGTTGTATCATGTCTCAGCTAATCAAAATGGGAAATTAAGAGACTTTCTATTTCATTATGAATCTGATCAGTTTAAAGACGAAAATAATCGTGAATTAAACACAAGTGATATTGCATTGTTGTCTCGACACCCAGCATATGCATCGTTTTTAAACAGTATGATTAAGAAACATTATAGTAAATATTTTAAATGAATTTATACAGCAAACATTCAAACCCAGAGACATTATATGGCTATGAAGAAGCATTGGGAGTAGATGAATTATTTGACGATGATACGTTGATTGAACTAGGATTTGCTAGCAGTGCAACGAGGG
>Ga0209774_1001050_pt1 | contig 17156 bp, 13 predicted proteins | sample SaaInlV_150m_DNA_2_FD_184648 | JGI IMG/M metagenome (GOLD analysis project Ga0209774, IMG submission 184648) | Marine microbial communities from expanding oxygen minimum zones in the Saanich Inlet - SI037_S2LV_150m_DNA (SPAdes) (version 2) | ecosystem: Environmental > Aquatic > Marine >... | reverse complement strand
CACCGGATATAACCTGCATCATAAATACAAAAATCAGGGCACTTCCAAAAACATAAGACCACTTAGCTCCGCCTTCTACCGGTTCATCCATGAAAAAGCTAAAGAGTGTGCTTATTCCAAGTCTATCTTCTAACCATTTCTTCATTATCTCGTTATTTACTCCAGTGTTTTGTAATCTTAATAAGTAATTATCTAAGCAGGCATTTTTCCAGAAATACCTAATCTCATTTTCTCATATTTTACAAATATTTTTCCATCTTTAATCTCTGTCTCTAGAGTATCCATTCCACGTGGAGATGGCCCGGAAAGCACCCTTCCTTCTATATCAAAAAAACTATCATGACACGGGCATATAAACTTCCCGGAACCCTCATCCCAATTAATCCCACAACCAAGATGTGGACATATTGAAGTAAAAGCAGTAAATTTCTTGTCCTCGTTCATTATAATCCAAACTGCTCCTATTTCCATAGGGGGGAATTTTGTCCATGCATCCGTTTTGGCATCCACAATTTTTACGTTCATGGGAACGTTTACCTGACAGCTACTTATACTACCCAGCTCAATCAATCCGGTTGAACCGGAAACCGTCTGCCGCAAAGCCGGACTTATAAAAGTACGTATCAGTGGAACAGCGTAAGCTACACCGATAAGAGACGATAATACAACAGAACATATCTTTAGAAAGTCACGTCTTCCTTTATTTGAATGTAGTTCTGTTTCTTCTACATAAATTTGTTTATTCATATTTAGTGCTCCTAAACTGTCAAACTGAAAGCCAACCAAGAAAAACTATTCAATCAGATGTGAATTAAGATGGTCTACTTACGATTAGTAATATCAATCCTGATAACTAAAATTCGTATTTTTATCACAATAATAGATAGTTAGACTAATATAAACACTATGGTGGATTAATAAGAGGAGTCGAAAGGACTTAAACGATTGATTTATAACACACCTTATAAACTTCTTACAATTTTCCCCACAAAACAGGAATAATTAAAAAGAGTTAATTTTGATTTTTCGTACTAGTTACAAGTTCTCCCACAAACTCCCCTACCTTATCAACCAACACACTGCAATCCTGATTAATATGCTTCTCTATTTCTCTTACTATGGCACTTCCTACAATAACGCCGTCAGCAATTCTCCCGGCCATTCTAGCCTGCTCAGGAGTTGATATTCCAAATCCAAGGGCAACCGGCAAGGATGTTGCTTTTTTTATTTTTTGGATGTTAGTTGTTATCTCTTTATTTAATTCATTTTTAGAACCTGTTATCCCTACTACTGATATATAATATAAAAAACCTTGAGATTTTTTTACAATTAAATCCACACGATCATCAGTCGTTGTCGGAGCAATAAAACAGGCCACCTTGAAATCTTCCACCTTCCCCGTCTCAATTATATCCTCTGCTTCCTCAATAGGAAGATCTGGAATTGTAGCACCGTCAAGTCCAGCTTTAGCAGCATTTTTTACAAATTCCTTATGTCCGTACTTAAAAAGTATGCTCTGAGATATCATAGATACAATAGGAATCTGAGATTCCTTCCGAACATCCTTAACAAGTTCTAATATATCGGAAAACTTAATACCTGATGAAAGCGCCCTATAATAAGACGATTGAATCACAGGGCCATCTGCAATAGGATCAGAATACGGAACACCAAGCTCTATCATATCAGCGCCCCTTCTGTCAAATTCTAATATCAATTCTCTAGTAGCATCCAGATTCGGATCCCCTGCGGTTATAAAAGGTATAAATGCGGGCACACCTTTCTCTTTCAATTCTTTAAATTTGGCATCAATCCTATTCACTTAAAACATGTTCCTTTTATATAGTTATGGCTCAACCAAAATACATGGTCTCACCTTTTAATTACAAATCTATTCCCAGCTTACTGGCAACCTCAAAAGAGTCCTTATCTCCACTTCCAGATAGATTTAATATAATAATCTTATCTTTATCTGCTGTTGGCGCAAACTTTACCATATACGCTATTGCGTGAGATGCTTCGAGTGCAGGAATGATGCCTTCCAATCGTGCACACATACTGAATGCTTCTACCGCCTCATCATCAGTGACAGAAACGTATTCAGCCCTGTGGATATCTTTTAAGTAGCTATGTTCCGGCCCAACTCCAGGATAATCGAGACCAGCAGAAATTGAATGTACTGGCGATGTCTGACCATCATCATCCTGTAAGACATAGCTAAGACTGCCGTGAAGCACACCCTTTTCGCCACTGGAAAGAGTTGAGGCATGTTGCCCCACATCATAACCCAATCCACCAGCCTCAACACCAATCAATTTTACATCCTTGTCATCAATAAATGGATAAAAAGCACCAATCGCATTACTTCCACCACCAACACATGCTATGATATAATCAGGTAATCTCCCCTCTGCACTCTGAATTTGCTCTCTCATCTCCTGTCCAATTACTATCTGAAAATCCCTGACCATAACTGGATATGGATGAGGACCAACCACTGAACCAATTATATAATGAGTATTAACGACTGAAGACATCCAATCTCTTAGAGCCTCGTTAGTTGCATCTTTAAGAGTTTTTGAACCTGTCTTTACCGGTATAACATTGGCCCCAAGCAATTTCATCCTGAACACGTTTAAAGACTGCCTTCGTATGTCTTCCTCTCCCATATATACATCGCATTCTAAACCAAACATCGCAGCCGCAGTAGCCGTTGCAACGCCATGCTGTCCAGCGCCTGTTTCAGCAATAATTCTCTTCTTCCCCATTCGGATGGCAAGAAGAACCTGCCCCATTGTATTATTAATTTTGTGAGCGCCTGTGTGATTTAAATCTTCTCTCTTAAGATATATTTTTGGACCATTTAATTTCTCTGTTAATCTTCGTGCAAAATATAGTGGTGATGGCCTGCCTACATATTCATTTAAATAATATTTTAATTCTTCATTAAATTTAGGATCATCTTTAGCCGTTAGATATTCCCTCTCTAGCTGCTCTAGTGCCGGCATTAATGTTTCAGGTACAAATTTACCGCCATATTCACCAAAGTGCCCACTCTTATCCGGTATATTCTGTCCATAAAATGCTTCGGCTATATTTATATTATTATCTGTCATGGTTTTCATAATTTATTCCCTTGGCACAAAAAAAGGGTAGCACAGTTTAGAAATCTCCGTGCTACCCTTCTAAAAACAACAAAAGTTATTTAATGAAGATTAGTGTTCTTCACCAAAACAAGGATGATCGCCGTGATCACATGCATCTTCGACTATATCACCCTCTGTCCTCTTATAACCAGTAAGAAGATCAGTATACTCACCATGCTTCCAGAAATCGAAAGCCTTATGCTCTATACCAACCTCTTTTTCAAGAGTAGAAATTCTTCTTAACTTTGAAGCTTCATCCTTGATCTGGATAAGATGTCTGTCCATTGGGAACGCACCTGCATTGTAAGAAACGTCATCAATTGCGAAATGCGCTGCTGATTTGTATACAGCAGTTACCTGGTAAACAATCATCTCAACTGCAAGTCTTTCAATGTTTGATACATTGTAGAATCTTGGAGCACCACCTGGTAGTAAATTCATCGTGTGACCACCAGTGTAGTCAGGTGCAAGGTCAGCCGGCATTGGATCAAACAAGCCTTCAAGATATAACCCAACAATAACGCCAACTGCTTCACGCCATTTAGTGAAACTGACGTTAATCTGCTCATCCATACCATACATTTGCTCTGCAGCAAATCTAGGTGAGTGACAACCCTGACATTTCTTTATCCATGCATCCCTCTTAGCTTTATGCTGAGGTGCACCTCTGTCGAGCAGAAACATACCCATATGTGCATAATCAGTTGCCATATGCTGTACGTTGTGATTACCATCTTCACCTATATGACAGTACGCACATGTAGGAGTACGGTAATTCTTAGGAGTCATCTTCTTATCCCAATCCCAAGTATCACCTTCCATCATATAAATCTTACCATGAAAAGAGTTGTACCAGAACTCATATTCAGCATGGTCTACACCCATGTGACATACACCACATGTATCTGGTTTTCTTGCTTCTGATGGTTTGAACTGATGCCTTGTATGACATCCGTCACATCTGTTTCCAGCAATACCATGACATTGAGCACAACTAGCAACTTCTTCCGCAGGTTTTCCAATTTGCCAAGCAAATTCGGTAACTGATATATCCCAAATTGTGTGAGAGCCATGCGAACCCTGCCCACCAGCAAGATGTTCACTTTTTTCCTTTGCATGACACTTACCACAAGTGGTGACGCTAGGCATTATCAATTCCTGATGGTTGTTACCATGACATGCATCACATCCTACTACCTGTTCCGCATCCATCGAAGCTGTCTTTCCACCTTTTGAGTGCTGACTCAGTTTCCAGTCTACTACTATTCGTGGCGTCTGGATTGAATGACATAGAACACACTCTTCAGGCTTAAATACTCCCTCAACCTTTTGTGTTGATACATAGTAATCATCTGGATTATAGTACAACGCTGTTATAGGTAAGTAATTAAATATGTTTTTGAACTTACCCTCACCCGGAAATGTTCTATCTGGACCAGTGTATCTAGCTGTCAAACCAAAGACATACATTGTTCCGTCATCATCATCTCCAACAGCCTGTCCATAAATTGATGATGCTACATCCTGAAACGTTGGTGCTGCATCATCAGCACTTGCATTTTTGCAGAAATTCATCGGCAAAAGAGCACAACCGGCAATGATTGCCAGCATCAACAAACAACCTTTTATTGATCGTATCATTCTTCTTCCATCCCCTTTCTTCTTAGTATAAAAAGATACAATAACAACTTCTTAAAAAACTATTGCTAAAAAACAGTCCCGTTACAACTAGAACTTTACCACAAACTTCATCTTAGCTGCATTCCAATGTGTTTATCAGTTTAGACAACCCTTGTAAGCTCTTTAATTTATAGATGTTATGTCTAAACGAGTACGAAACCTAAGCTTCTTATGAAAAATGAATTATACTAATAACCGCTTACATGTCAAGCGATTTTACAAATTATAAATAAAAAAAGCTGGCATAGCTTTCATACTCCTGCTATGCCAGCTCTAAGCTAACTAAACGCTCGAAAACGAGCATTTTTTAAGAATCTGAAACTAGATTCTTATCTGCCACGATATCCTGGGTATGGGTCAGGACCTTGAATGTTGTCCCATTGTGCGCCCAAATCTACCCACTCAACAAATAAGTATCTTTCTTCTGGTGTTAGCATGTTGTTATGCATAACCCTACCACCAACAGGTATAGGATTATTCCTTGCTGCGAACTGTGAAAGTTCTTCTTCATAAAGTCTCCAGATAAGAAGACTGTTTATTGCAGCACTTGGATTAACATACTTACCACCTATATTTGTGTCTCTACCCCTCTGAGGAGCTAAGAGACTGTTGTATGACTGACTGAATGCTGCAACGCCACCAACAGAAACCAAGCTTGTACTACCACTCAGATTAGGAGCCTGTGTAGAACTATGACAAGAAGCACATTTAGCATCTAAGATTGGCTGAATGTCTCTTCTGAAATCAACAGTTCTCAACTTGTCAATATTCAAACCTTCAACTGCTGCTGAAGTTGTACCTGAAGAACCACCATAATAAACATCATTAGGTACAACAACGTCATCACCATGTTTCACACCAGCATAATTACCATTCTTGTCAACTCTTAAGTTAGCCCACATAAATGGAGAATCATAATGGCTCAAATCACTGAACCACCAGTTGTAAAGCGCTTTTGTGTGAATGTTCAGATAACCCTTCTTATCATAAGAACCCCAGTGACAACCCGTACAAATCCTACCACCATATGGCCTTACATATGCCCATGATAGCTGAGTCTGTACTGCCATACCTTTGTCATCCAGAATCTGAGTGCAATATGCTTCATCACCTGGATGTGAACTTACAACAGAACCATCATCTTCTACATACTGATAACCGAACATACGTCTCTGAGAGTAAGATGTTCCAGAGTTAGAACTTGACTTAGCACCACCAAGAAGGTGTGCACCAGCACCCTGAAGATATCTTTTAGAATCCGTCTCATTCGGCAGTACAGCATTTAGTACTCTGATAGCCTTGATGTCACCATGACCAACTTCTTTTGCCCTCTGATGTGCATAAGGACCAATTGGAAGATTTGTCAATGTTGTATCAAAGCATATTGTTGTACTCCATGAGTGAGGATATCCTTCAACTTTAACCTGGTCAAACGGCTGATAGGTTACAGTTGTTACACCAAACTCTGCTCCTGCTGTAAACGAGTTTATCCATCTTGGTTTGTAACGTGGATAAACAGGCTGAGGCTGATGATCATTCCATTCCGGATCATCGTATACCACTTCAGAAACAGTGCCCTTATCAGCACAGAAGTAGTAAAGACCAAAATCCTGTCTTTCAGCAGAAGACACCATTAGACGACCGTCTGGCAATGGATGAGGACTTCTATAAAGTCTTCCATCATTGCTCAACCTAGACTGTGTCTTAGCATGAGGAGTAGTCCAACTAACCCTTGCAAGATTACCTATGCCTGAATTGTTGTCTAATGCCTCAATATAATACACATATCCATCTGAAGCCTCTCTTGCCTGAATCTTAGGCGCATCTGGCTGCTCACTAACCTCATTACCATAGATATGCCTAGGATAAGAACCGTCCCAGTTATCTACAAGCAGGCATGTACTGCCGTTAGAGTTGTTATGAGTACCATTAGCTTGAGTACTACTGAACATGATATTTCCGTCACGTGTGAGTGTTGGGTCAAAATTAGAACTTACATTGTAAGTAATCTTGTCCATAACAGTATCAACGTTAGGCATATCAAGTCCTACAAGCAAATGACCACAGATTCTATCCATTGACTTTCCACCCTGAGGGTCAAGTCTATAGATGTCAAAGTTGTAGTCTCTACCAAACTCATCCATTGAATTGTCAGGTGAATAAGCAAGCATCAAGAAACCCATCTTAGGAACTGTGCCACGAGGAGCCCAGTCACCTTCAAAATATCTAGCTCTTGATATAACTCTACCTTCACCTTCTTCAATAGCACCAGCCGCATAGTAGATAGGACTTCTTGATGTACCAGGAGCATCAGTTAACTGCCTGACGCCTGTACCATCAATATTAACTTCCCATATCTGACAACCACCACCATTTTTGTGAACACCTGCAAATGCAACCTTTGAACAATCCCAGTTAAGACAAGGATCAAAAGCACTCTGGAAGTCATTTGTTAGGACTTTCAGGCTTCTTGTCTTCGTGTTGTATGATACAATCCTGCTATCATTAGAAACATAATTTGGGTATTGATGATATGGATCGCCAGCAGTTGTAGGCTTTGACTGTGTGAAAACTACAGTATCAACCTCTCCCTGAATCTCTTTTGCCATACCCCAGTAGTCGCCCCAAATAGCCTTACCAGGCTTAGCTCCACCTGTCATGACTTGAGCCTGGCAGTCTGCACTGCTAAAGAGCCCCCATATAGCAACAACACCAACCAGGGCAATTGACTTCAATAATCCCTTCTTCATAAGTTGGTTTACTCCTTTCCTTTTAATATATTAAAATGAAACACAATTAATTCAGTTAAGTTAAATCTACCTACAGATTATAGCCTCTGTAATATCAGAGACTATTGCCCCATAAAATGAATTTATAAAGCCTTCATAAACTCAACAAGATCCTGCAGATCCTGATTATTCAGATTAGATGTAACACCATGCATATCTAATGTTGTGCAAGTGTTATCAATCGTATTCATCAAAGTCTGCGCACTACCATCATGGAAATACGTACCAGAAGCGTAGATATCTCTTAATGTTGGAGTATCAAACTCTTTTACAAGATCAAGTCCAATAATTGGCACATCATACTCTTCACTGTAAGGTCCAACTCCAGTTTCTAGAACTGTAGTGTTAAACACAGCTCCCGGTGTTGTCCTGAAACCATCTTTACCAACTCTTCCGGTTCCAACATCATGAGTCTGAGCGTCACTGAACAATGCTCTTGGATTTTTAGGATCACCAGGATGACACTCAATGCAACCAACCTTTGGATCACTAAATACTTTCCATCCTCTTTTCTGAGCTTCAGTCAATGAACCATCTTCTTCTCTGAAAGGACTTCCTGTAAACTCTAAAGATCTGATATAAGCAATCAAAGCCTCAAGTCTTTCAGGAGAGAAATTCTCACTTCTGAACACAAATCCAGGGTCACGACCACATACTCTGTCAATCGAAGAAGCAGCTCCTACGATTTCATCAGGATGACCTGTGAATCCTTCATGCCTAAATGGAGGAAGGTATCTTCCACCTCTAATATACTTAGTGTTCTTCCAGCTACCCCAACCTTCATCACCAAGGTCCCAGATCGTGCCTGTTGTCTGGCCTCTTTCATAGTGGCAACTTGCGCATGAATACTCACCCTGCAGTGTCCATGATGCTTCGTTAAACAAAAACTGTCCATATCTCACCAATTCACTCTTATAAGGTGAGTGCTTTGCCCTGTAATGTACTTCAGGAACTGTAAGCGGCTCTCCTCTTTCGAGTGGCTCCCACTCAGGACCAGTCTGCATTGTTGCAATAACTGAAGGCTCATCACCTACCTGAATAAAAGACAAACTGTTTGAGAAATAGTTTGCAGTGTACATAGTCTTACCATCCGGTGAAAGAACAACCGAACTAGGGCCAAGACCTACGTTAACTCTAGCTACCAGATAATCAATCATCAATGTCAGGTCATTCTTCATGTCATCAAGCTCTTCTTGAGTGCTTGAAACAACGATGTCCAACAACTTTGGAAGATCAAGGATTGTTATCCTGTGCATACTTCTAATACCAACAAAAGCATACTTTCCGTCAGGAGAAACTGTCACTCCGTATGGATTTCCATCATAATTGTTATGCTCATCTAAAGGCATACTTGCAACCTTACCGCCTCTTTTAGTCTCTACAACAGCGAGGTTGTTAGAGAATATCTGAGCATTTTCAGCTTCACAAACAGGAAGCCAGTTCTTTGGCTGTTCCATTGTGACAAGTACATATGCTCCATCAGGCGTGTACTCTACACCCCTCAGGTTACAACTCTGGTAGATATTTCTGTGCTCAGTAACCCTACCAGTTGAAAGATCAACAAAATCTACGCCTCTGTTAATCTTACCAGTTGTATCCAGGACAACTGCAGCAGATTTTCCATCAGGAGAAATTGCTATGTCCCTTGGACCATAATCAGTAGTTCTGATTTCGCCAATCTTGCTGTTCATTGCGGTGTCAATAATATCAACAGTGTTCCACATACTACCTGAACAACAAACATATGCCTTAGAACCGTCTTTAGACAATTTAATACTACATGGCCAATCACCAACCTTTATTGTCTTTACAACAGCCTTATTGCCTACGTCAATGACTGACACGGTATCACTTTCAGCGTTACAAACGAACAAAGTGCGACCGTCCAATGTATAAACACTGGCTTCCGGCTGTACCTGTACAGGCACTTCACCAGTCACTTTTTTGGACCTAACATCAACAAACGACACGCTGTGTCCCGACTGATTGCATAAAGCCAACTCGCTACCATCAGGCGAAACTGCTACGTGGAATGGGGATGGATGCTCAGTCCTTACCCTTGTGCCCTGTATAAAGCCAGCACCAGCACTTTGAACTAGCGCCAAGCTTAGCATTCCCGCACCCAGGAATCCCAATATCCAAGCCTTTTTCTTCATTCTTACACCTCCAAAAACTAAAATTATAAAAAAACTACTTAAAACACTACATTAAAAATCCGGTTCATGCGGACATGTTCCAGACATTTTACAAACAGTTACAAGTTCTTCGCCGCAATCCGAACACTTACCATTTGAAAGCAAATGCTCCGCATACTCCATTTTGTGATCAATCTCAAAACCTGCACCTGGTTCATCATACTCTTTACCACATTTTTTGCAACCAAAATTAAGCTTCGCCCTAACTGCAGTACCTGTCAAATCGTCGTTGCATACTTCGCAAAACCCAATATTAAAGGCGTAGCAGGCTTTAGAATTCTCGCATTTATCATTAACGCAATTATATTTAGTCCTAATGCATGACCAAGATTTCACAACCTTATGCTTCGTAACTTCTTCACCCTCTTTATGCTCCTTAGTATTCCAGATATATTTCAAGTTACCACATTCTGTCCAGGTAAATATCTCTTTACATTCTGTACACCAATTCAGCAACTCGTTAACTTTCATTGGGCATGGTCCGCCCTTTTCAGCCTTGACGATACTAAACTGGCTACCCATGAGCGCAACCATACATACAAATACTCCCAAACATAAAACCCTACCGAATCTTTTTTTCAATGTATTCAAGCCTTCGCCTCCTTTCAAATTTTCCTTGTTATTAATAACACTATTTAGTACGCAGAATATATATTTGGAGCATTCCGCGTGCCATAATACTATATGTTTTTAATATATCCTGTAAACACCCAAAACAAAAAGCCTTAAATATGAATCCTTCATCATCATACAAATAGTCAGCAGAAAAGATTTGGCTGAATTCTGCCAACTTCAACTTTCACACTGTCAGCAAACTACCAGAGCAATCCAAATATGTCAATTTATTTGTTGTTAATTTTGAGCATATTTCTCAAGCCGATATCTGAACGTCCCTCTGCTGAGACCCAGCAATTTAGCAGCCTTAGTTTTATTATTCTTGCTTTTTTTCAAAGCCTGCAAAACCAAGTGTTTTTCCAGCTCATCTATAGATATTCCTTCAGGTGGCAAATTAAAATTCACCATTTTATATGCATTGTCTTTTTCGCTTCGATAACCAGAAATTGATTCTCTTACTAAAGTAACAGGAAGATGATCCTCCGTCACCATGCTTCCTTTGCACAAGATCACAGCTCTTTCCATGCAGTTTCGTAATTCCCTTACGTTACCATCCCACCTGCTTGACACGAGCAGGTTTTCAACGTTCTTTGTCATTTTCAGCGACAACTTTCCCATTTTTTCAGAAAACTGCGCAACAAAGTTTCGTGCTAACTGCAAAATATCCTCAGGTCTTTCCCTTAGAGGCGGTATTTTTATAGGAAATACATTTACTCTATAATACAAGTCTTCCCTAAATTGACCCTTCTTAACATAATCCTCAAGGTTTTTATTACTGGCACAGATGATTCTAACGTCAACCTTTACCGTTTCAGATCCCCCAAGCCTCTCTAATTCCCGTGCTTCAATTAGTCTCAGCACTTTGGCCTGAACAATAGGATTCATCTCTGATATTTCATCGAGAAACAGCGTACCGCCATGGGCCATTTCAAAGCGACCCTTCTTGGATTTCTCTGCTCCTGTAAAGGCACCCTTTTCATAGCCGAATAACTCGCTTTCCAGCAGTGTCTCAGGCAAGGCAGCACAGTTAATCGAAACTAACGGCCCACCTTTCCTTAAACTATTGAAGTGGATTGCTCTCGCTACAAGCTCTTTCCCGGTGCCACTTTCTCCGTAAACAAACACGGTTGAATCCGTTCTGGAAACATCTCCAGCCAACAAAAGAACTTCCAATATCTTAGGAGAGTTACCTATAATGTTACCAAAATTATAATGCGACTCTAATTCCTTTCGAAGATATCGATTTTCCATTGCAAGAGATCTCATCTTCAGTGCTTTTTCCACTGCAACTGAAAGCGATTCACCCTCAAATGGCCTTACGATATAATCAAAGGCACCCTCTTTCATCGACTCCACCGCAGTCTCAATGGAATCATCCCCGGTGACAACAATAACCGGCAACTCGGAATCCATTGATTTAATCTGCTTAAGGAATTCTAATCTGCCCATTTTCGGCACTCTCAAGTCAGTAATAATCAAATGCAGTTTTTCGCGCTCAACAAAATCAACTATCGATGTCAGGTCTTGAGCCTTAACAACCTCGATATTATCCATCTTATCGAACATAACCTTGACGTTGCGTATTATTCGCTCTTCATCATCAGTTATCAACACCCTACTAACCACTATGGAGTATCCTCAAAAACAAGACAAAAATCACATAAATTTTCAAAAAGCAAATATACTAAATATATCAATATTGAGGTCTTTGATTAAATCCATAAAGAGTGACGCAAGAGAGCATATCACAGATGACAGCATAAATCCCACCATAAGCAAACCAATAGTAAGAAGAGGCACACCCATCATTCTGGATACAAATTTTGCCATTGGAGATGACGGTTTAACCCTTAAACCCTCTAACTGACCCTCTTCCTTCATCCTCTCATAGTAAGCACCTCTTTCATGCTTTACATGAGCCTCATCAATCTTACCCGTAAACATCGCCTCATCGGTAGGCATATTCTCAGGCAGCATGTGTGTATGGAGGAAATGAATTGAAAAGATAAATCCTGCAGCTAACAATGCTTCGTATCTATGTGCAACCAGAGCGATACTTGGTAAATCAATGTAGCTTGCAACGCTGACGGGTACAAGCCTCGTGGCTTGCACTGGAAACCAAAGAATATAACCTGTAACCGCCATAACCAATGTTCCCCACATAAGCGACAGATATTCAAATTTTTCCCAATATATAAATCTTTCAAACTTTGGTCGTTTACCCAGCCTGAAAAACCACAAGATATCTCCTAGTATGTGTAACACATCCTTCGGCTGTATCAATAGAGAATCGGGCCCCCAGAACATGCCTCTGTCTTTCTTTATTAGAGACTCGTATGCCAGATACGCAAAGTGCAAAAAGGCTGCTACAAAAGTGAGGAGCGCACAAAGCCTATGAATATTACCAGCGGCAGGATAGCCACCCATAGCACCATACAACCACTGACCCCAAGCATAGTCCTTGAACACCAAAGGCATACCGGTTAACACTAACCCGAAAAAACTTATAATTGTGAAAGTATGGCCAAGTCGATGAAACTTGCCAAACCGTAGTAATGTTGTAGTATTATCAGCCATGATCAGATTTATTCTCCTTTCGATCGTCTAATATTGAGCCCAGCCACGATAAAAGCATATGTGTACCGAACTGCGCAAATGTCACCACCAAAAGGCCAACATACGCCACGAAAAGAACGGTTAATAATGTCTGCGGACTCTTTACGATACTCTTGATTTCCGCAGGATCTTTTCTGATATTTTTTAAAGCTATCAACGCCGATTTATAATAACCAACGTCTTTGTAAGCCGGATGCGCAACATGCTTAACAAAACTGTTGCCAGCGCCTGGATGACACTTACCACAGGTTTCCTTCGCCTTTTCCGAACCTAATGTAGATTCAGGATCTGCTGAATTGAGAATAGTATGCTGCCCGTGACAATCGACACACGTCGCTATATCCAAGCCTACATACCCCATTGCAGTAACCTGACCATGTAGATTATTACGATAAGAACGGTAGTATTTTTCATGACAACCTCCGCATTTTTCTATCGTATCCCCTCTGTGCTCCAGGTTATCAGCCCGAGGTGTATTCATCTTAGATTTCTGTCCTGTGTGGCAATACTTACAAGTAGGTAACTGTACACCTTTTTCCTGCATCAGGCTTGCATGACTACCTTCCAGGAATGTTGCGGCCGGATCATCATGACAGAATGTTACACAATCTACCGGTTGTAAATTTGGATAGTGCTCTCCTTCAGAATCTTCCAGATCAGAATGACAATCGATACAGTAGAAGTCCTCACCACCGTGAGCAGACGCATGGTACTCTTCTTCATCCACAACCATTGTCACAATCTCCACTTCGCCGGTGACATGGTCTACCCTGACCTTGGATGCTACCTCTGCCGGATCTGCATGACACTCCATACAGTCACTATTCTCTTGAGCAAAGAGGTTATTTGACGAAAAAGAAGAAATGAAAATAAGACATGAGATAAAGCATGAAATGATTACAAGCTTACATATTTTACTATCTTTAAATACTTCTGTCGTTGTTTTTGACAATGATACCACTTTATGATCTCCTCCTCTTGATTGAAAGAAAGATAGTACTTTTATACAGTGGGATAAACTTTCACTATAGCTGATTATCTTCTATTTAAGTAGAGCGCACAATACAACCGTCTCCCCTCCTCTTAAGCAAGGAGGGGAGACGAAAAACATCTTACTACCATTATTTTTAAAGCGACTAGCACGAATCATCTATTTACAAGCTGATTCTCAAAGAAACAAATCCATTACACTACTTAGCATTTGGAGGCTTTGTTTTGTACCATGGATCCAGCTCTACATAGCCCTTCCATTTCTTTGCGTCCGGCTTAACATCATCAATGCCATCATGGTCCCTGTGATCGTCTCTCTTAATGTAATCCTTTGTAAAGAGCCTTTCTTGACCTTTGCTATTTTTCGTACCTTCACACTTAGGACACTTGTTTTTTGAACCTGCATCTTCCCAGTGGCAAGTAAGGCATTGTTTTTTTATCGTCTTGTACTTATTTATGCCGGCTACTAATAGACCTGCGTCGTATTGAGCTTTTCTGGCAGCCATAGGATCTTTTTTCAACAACTTCTTAAATGCGTCTTTGCCCTTACCACCAAGGTTCTTCTTAGCCTTTATATAACCCTCTCCAGGGCCATGGCATGCTTCACAACCAACGTTTTCAATAAAGTCCTTTGTACCCTGCTTGGACTTACCCTTCTTTATCTTCATGCCCAACGCTGTAGCATGACATTTTAAACACTCAGGATTACTCTTGTCTTCATCAGTTTTCAACCTGCTGAAAGTGTTATAATGCTGATTCTTCATCTTCTTATATTCTTCACCTTCAAAACAGCCTTTAGACATATGGCACTTACAGCCACCATTACCCATATATTTCCACTTCTGCTTACCGGCAAAACTCTGGCTACATTGAAAGACTACAAGCGACAATGATATAGCTACGAATGTCAAAACACATCTTCTTAAATTACGGCCAAACATATGGTAACCCCCTTCTCTTTATCTTAAAATATCTGTGAAAAACTAATACCTAAACACCCTCTACGGTGATACAAAACTACAAAATATCCTACCTCTAACGGTTTGGAATTTTATCAAGACCCTTTTATTGTGTCAAGATAAAAACTATTCAATTCCATTCGATGCATTTTATGACACAAAACCCTGACATTTGGAAAATATTTAAATGCCTTTTCGTCAGTATTACACCAATAAACACCCATCTTTACATTAAAACTGTAACTTTATTCGCTTAGCTCAGAACACCAGGCAAGAGCGGCTATAACATGTCGAAAAAACACTATTTCGGAATCGGTTTTGCCGAATAATTGCTCAATTATTACTTCTCACTCAAGAGATTTTCTACAAAATGAGTATCAACATCGCCAGTAGCAAATCTTGAATCTGAGATAATCTTAAGATGAAGAGGTATTGTTGTCTTGATACCTTCAATTCTATATTCGCTTAAGGCCCTTTTCATACAAGCAATAGCCTCATCTCTTCCTTTTTGATGCACTATCAATTTGCCCAATAGTGAATCATAGTACGGAGGCACCTCGTATCCCGAATAAACATGTGAATCAACCCTGACGCCCTTACCTCCGGGAGCATTGCACATTGTGATCTTGCCTGCATGTGGTCTAAAGTCATTGTCAGGGTCTTCAGCATTTATCCTGCACTCTATTGCAACCCCCTCGCTTTTTATCTTCTTCTGGCGCAAATTCAATCTTTCACCAGAAGCAATCCTGATTTGCTCTTTTACCAGATCAATTCCAGTTAGCATTTCCGTCACAGGATGCTCAACCTGAAGCCTGGTATTCATTTCTATAAAATAGTGATTCCCTTCTGTATCCACTAAGAATTCTACTGTGCCAACATTGGTATAATTAACGGCCTTTGCAAGCTTTATTGCTGATTTACAAATATCTTCACGTAGTTGATCAGATATATTCGGTGACGGTGCCTGCTCCACTAACTTCTGATGCCTTCTTTGAATTGAGCAATCCCTCTCACCAAGATGTACAATATTGCCATATTTATCAGCAACTATCTGAACTTCAATGTGACGTGAAGGCTCTATGTATTTCTCGATATAAATAGAAGAATCATTAAAAGCCACTTGTGCTTCACGCTTAGCAACCGCTATAGCATTAACCAGGCTTATATCATTATGGGCAACTCTCATACCACGCCCACCACCACCAAAAGATGCTTTTATTAAGATGGGATAACCTATTTTATGAGCTACCTCTATGGCCTGCTGCTGATCGTCTATAGTAGATTCGCTACCAGGAATTACCGGTATCTTGTTTTCGATTGCAATATTTCTAGCGAGTGTCTTATTACCCATTTTATTCATCACATCGGAATTCGGCCCAATAAAAACGATGTTGGAAGATTCACATACTTCAGCAAAGTGACTATTTTCCGCCAGAAAGCCGTATCCCGGGTGTATAGCCTCTATATCGGCAATCTCAGCAGCACTTATAATGCTGGGAATATTTAAATAACTTTCTGCTGATTCCCCTGGACCAACGCATACATGAGCATCTGCGTATTCCAGATATAATGCATTTTTATCCGCCTTTGAGTATGCGATAACCGTTTCTATACCAAGTTCTTTACAGGTCCTTAATATCCTTAGAGCTATTTCACCTCTGTTTGCAATTAGAATCCTGGAAAACATAATATATGCACACTCCTCCCAATTTTAATATTTTTCGCAAAATACATTAAGAATAAAACTCCGGATTTGTTTATACTTGTGTGGTCTAAAACCTATATAACAAATACGCGTAAATAATGCAGGACTATCTTATAGATTCGCTTTCACGCGAATGAATGCAAGGCAATACTAACAGTACATTCTTTTTAAACTCGTTTAATTTTGTCTGGACCAAGTACTTGTAGCCCAGGCTGTTAATAAGAAATCCGAACTTTAATACCCGCTTCATTCACCAGATGTATCGACACTAAAGAGAGGCTGTCCATACTCAACAGCGGTACCATTGTCCACTAATATCTCGACAATTTTTCCTTTTACCTCTGCTTTAACCTCATTCATAATTTTCATTGCCTCAATGATACAGACAACTGTTTCTTCTCCAACTCCATCACCAACAGCCACGTAAGGATCGGCAGCCGGAGCACTTGTATAAAATGTCC
>Ga0209774_1001023_pt1 | contig 17451 bp, 13 predicted proteins | sample SaaInlV_150m_DNA_2_FD_184648 | JGI IMG/M metagenome (GOLD analysis project Ga0209774, IMG submission 184648) | Marine microbial communities from expanding oxygen minimum zones in the Saanich Inlet - SI037_S2LV_150m_DNA (SPAdes) (version 2) | ecosystem: Environmental > Aquatic > Marine >... | reverse complement strand
CTGAATCTTGCCATCACTTCGCTTGCAACTTCTTTATTCATACGATCCTCCAATACGATTCTTTCTACATTATCATATGTCTTGGAGGGTATGACGCATCACAAAGAGTATAAGTTAGAGAATCTAGATGGCATCACCGATGCTGGTTATCCAGAAGATATGAGTAACCAATTGAGTGAGCAACTTGAAGTACAACAAAAATTACCCGCTATTGAACACGCTATTGTAGATACCGAACCTGTTTCCGAACAGACAGGGCTGAGCGTGGAAGGAAAGCCTGAGCAGTCTTCGGCTACATCTTTGGCGTCAACAGGTGCAATACCAACCCAAATCGCTGGTGCGGGGGAAGATCAGGTTGCATCCGTCGATTCCATAGACCGGATGTTACATCACCCAGCTGAGATAAATTCTTTTAAAGATGCACAGGGACGTGACATAATCAGTCGACAATACGGTGATGGTAATTTTATTCAACTACGCGCTTACGATACTGCATTAGGCACTGTTCCTGAAGCTCCAAACCTAGGGACGGCAGGCATGGCGAATTTGCATGTTGTTACATCGGATGGTTTGACACAAGTTAAATTGCAGGATATTGTAATTCCCCCTGATTATCGCAATTCGAGCATTGCTGGAAATATACTCGATCAAACTGTGGAAATAGCCAAAGCCAAAGATGCATCAGAAATTTATGGTGTTATAGAGAATGATGAGGCGCTTAGTTATTGGAAACATATGGAAGAAAAAGGTGCTGGGTGGGAGGTGGATTCCAGCAAGGGGGTGTATGGACATGTGCGATATGAGTTGGATAAGCAAGCTTCCCTGGATTTAAAATTAGGAAATCTTCCCTCGATATTGTCCAGCGATATTCCAGTTTCCTCATCAATTCCTGGTATGGCAAATAGTAATGCGGATCAACTGACAGTTGGTGAAATTCAGGAAGCACGTGATGTTCAAGATGCAAAAATAGAAAGAGAGCTTCAAAAAGACTTAAAAGCTTTTAAAAATAATAATCGTGATGAATCCATAGCACTGGAGCAGAATGAACTTGATGCAAACGGTATTCGTAGTGTTATCAGAAAAACGATAGAAAATGCTAATGATATTAAGGATTTGGATTCAAAAATGGCCAGACGAAATTTATATCAGAAAATTTCCATTGGAGAATTGGCTGAACAATTGTGTTATGAATCAACTGGTGCCCAAAACTTAAATGAGCTTATCCCAAATTTTCCTTGGGCTGATGGAGCCACTCCCACCGAGTTGCAGCAAGTAAAATCACATATCAACACTTCTTTTAGTGGTGCAATGAGTGCTTATGCCAATGACTTGTCAACTTCACTGGGTGTAGGGGAAAAGTCAACAATTGATGAAGCGGCTGATAAATTATGGGAATTGCGTTCTACTGAAAAATGGAGTGCACTTTCATCTGAACTACCACCGGAATTAATAGAGGCGGAAAACAAGGAGGCTATGAAGTTAGCAATGTTAGATAAAGTAACTTTACGGATTCCTGCAGAAGATGTCCCCAGATTACAAGAATATGTACGAGAGAATGCTCTCAAAGTTCCTGAAAAATATGGACTAAAAGAAATATCAGATGCTGAGATCAAGAAACTTACACAAAGGATAAAGCCGATTGCCCTAAATATAGAAAATCATCAGATGAGATTAATGGCGCGAGATATTTTTCAAACGAAAATGGAGATCGCCGGTTACCCAAGGGGCATTGCCTATGCAAAGCATTTAAAAGGATAAGAGATAAAGTTCACGTGTTCGATAATGCTTGGAAGTAACGCTGGGGAGATTATTGTTTTTTGTGTTCTAAAGAAACAGATATATATGCTCCCCTCTTATCTTTTATCACACTAGCGGACGGCGAGAATTCTCGTGCCAAAATAGCGTGGCTCTGGCTTCAGCGTTTTTCCGTTTGTGGGTTTTTTCTCACCCCGCTCTTGTCCGCCGCTAACGCAAACGGATATATGGAATTCGAATGGGTTTAATTCTGCCATTCACTTTATCAAGCTAATATTGCTGAGGGAACTCTGTAGGAAAATTACAGATATTGATTCATTCGATTTTGTGGTATATAACCAAGGAGTGATTAGGGAAAATGGACACTTACTTTATCAAGGCTCTAATACTTGGGGTTTTGGTTATGCTTGCTTTATATCTCAGCTTATCCAAAACTTTTGATATTGATCATTTTTCGACTAGAAGAACACTAGGTCTGTTCTCTGGAGGCGTCGGCTTGTTAACCACTTTCTCGCTCATTGAAAACCCAGCGGTATTAAATAAATATGTCAACGAGACTGTCATTGGAGGTCTCGGTGTTGTACTTGCTATAATCACTCTAGCAAGAAAAAGATGATTGTTGAAAAAACACGACTTTACTCTTTTCTGGTTTAACAAACTAACTTTGTTTATGGATATGCATGTAAATTCATCGGTTGATAGTTGCATTGAGATCAAAAAACAGTCCATTTATATGTATCCCTGCCCTTGTGGCTATTTTTCTGACCCCAAACGAGCCTGCACCTGCTCCCACCAAACCGTGACGCGTTACCAAAAACGGATTTCAGGTCCCATGCTCGACAGGATAGATATCTATATCGAAGTGCCGCGCGTGGATTTCGAGAAATTGTCTGATAATCGACAAGGAGAAACCTCGGATGAGATTCGCGCTCGAGTGGAGCAAGCACGGCAATATCAACGCGAGCGCTTCGCTGGTCTCAATAACGGGGTGATGACCAACGCCGATATGCGCGTTGCCGAAGTGCGTCAATTTTGTGAATTAGATGATGCGGGGCAGCAACTTATCAAGGCTGCAATGACCCAGCTTCAATTATCTGCGCGAGCCTATCACCGCATTCTGAAACTGGCATGCACTATTGCAGATTTGGCTGGGGAAGAAAGTATCCAATCCACGCATCTGGCGGAGGCATTGCAGTATAGACCGAAGGGAATGATGGTGCGACATTTTAAACTTTAATACCACGCCCAGACTCTATAAAAAAGGATATATGATAAGATTGCTTTTATCTTATTGCCAAACTCAGGTTGTAAAGGTGTGCTGAGAAAACAGAATCGCTATCTTTTTTTCAATTAAGCCCTATTTCTGAGAGAATTAGTTTTCTGAAATATATGGTAAAACTCAAATCCAATCATTTGTAAATTCGGTAAAAAAATCACACGGTACTGATATTTTGCAAGAAACAATTACTAGAGCATTTTTATTTTTACATTAGCCCTCTTGCAAAAGTCTATTTTATCCATGCTTTCTGCGTTACCCTCGGCACAGGCTTCTCAGAAATATGCCGCCGCACTAAGTATGCTACGCGAAGGGCGGCTAAGCACTTATGCAAGAGGTCTATCACAAAAACTGGTGCTTAACGTATCTAGAGATACTTAAATGATTGCTTTTTCAGTTTTAATAATGATTTTTGGAACTATAGTTTTTATTCCTTGCGTTTTGGGTAAAGATGTTGTTGTTGATTTAGCCAAATCGTTCGATAAAATCTTTGATCGCCTCTACAGATTTCCTTTGTTTTCAGTTGGGATTGTGAGAATTTCACTGCCTATAATCTTAACAATAGGCAGTACAACCTTCTGGTATTCTTGGTCGGTTAGCTCATTGAAAAATAAAACACCTTTATTAATAGTATCTTCTATATCAATAGTCTCAGTGGGTTTGATCTATTTGATATATCAGTATTTGCTACGTTCACCCTTACATAATCACTCTACATCATTAAACATATTATTTTACATTGTTCTGTTTGTGAGCCTTCTAGGTTCGATGGGTTTAGTCTGGATTCCTCTTGTTGTTTTTTTCGCAAGTCGGTTTTGGAGATTATTAGTAAATATGCCATTACTAGTATCTGGCATCAGTGGCTATATTTTATTTAATGCGGGTTTATTTTTATTTCTTATAACCAATCAATGAAAACATCTAGTCTACATCTTTTGGAATAAATTAGGAGAAAAGGAATGCGTCTTAGTAAATCTGGTATTCAGACCCTACGCGAAGCTCCGTCCAATGCACGGACAGAGGGATTCGCCTGGCTTGTTCGCGCGAGTTATTTAACACGTGAGAATGAAATCACAGCTTTGGGGCAACGGGCAATAACCGGGCTACAAGAAGAATTTGAAAAGGGGCAAAAACCAGTTTCTCTATTTAATGATATTAAACTCCCCATTATTGAAGCAGAAAATGGTGAAATCCACTTTGCCATTTCTACGGGCAAAGCAATAGCCCTAGAATGTTCGGCTTGTCAATACGCCGCCCGCAAAGATTTGGCATGCTTTGCAAAAGAAAGCCCCTTAGTAGAAGATAAACTACCAACCGAAAAAGTTCTTACCCCAAATTGCTATACCATCGAAGCCTTGGCAGATTTTCTCAATACCCCTACAAAAAAGACGGCCAAAGCCATTATGCTAACGCGTCTTTCAGATAAAAAACTGATTTTTGTTGTAGTACGTGGTGATATGCAGCTTAGCGAAGCCAAACTCAAAAAGCACGTCGGTGATTTTCAGGCTGCAACCTATGAAGAAATTGTTGCCGCTGGCGCATCTCCAGGATTTGCTTCACCAATTGGGCTAAAAAATACGCTCATTGTGGTAGACGATCTCATCCCCCAATCCCCGAACCTTGTTGCGGGCGCAAATGAAGAAGGCTATCACCTACTCAACCTCAACTATGAGCGCGATTATAAAGCCGAGATCGTTGCGGACTTGGTAGAAGCGAATGAGGGCGATACTTGCCCAAACTGTGAGGGAAAACTCAAAAGCTTCAAAACCGACCTGATTGCAGAAATAAAAGATGAAGAAATAACACTTCACCCCACAGAGCTGCTTCTGGCTTTGGCAGAAAGCCATCACGATGAAAATGGGCTAAAAATCCCTTTAGCAGCCGCGCCCTATGATATTCATCTGATGGTGATTCCCGGCAGGAAAATGGATACGCTCTCTATTGGGAGCGATCTATATGAAAAACTGCAAAAAGCAGGCTTTTCTGTGCTTTACGACGACCGCGATACGCACGCAGGGGTCAAATTCAAAGATGCCGATTTAATCGGGCTCCCACTGCGCATCACGCTTGGCGAACGCGGCTTGAAAGAGGGCAATGTTGAAGTCAAATTGCGCGCCGTGAAAGAAAAAGAGTTGGTTGCGTTAGATGCTGTTCTCAATTATGTGGATGAAATTTTGAAATAAATTGCAGATATGAAACCGCTTCGCACGCGATTTGGGCTTGGGTGCCGAATCCCAAGCATTTTCGCGGCATGAGCAGATTAAGGCTCACGCCCGCGAAAATGTTGATTGACGGCAACCAAGTAAGGTTAAGCGCGAAGCGGTTTTTAATCCAAGAAAAACGATTTAGTCTCCTCTTACGCCCAGTAAAGTAAAACCGCTATTCTCAATATACGAAAGTCTCTCGACTTTCGATTCCAAAAGCTAAAAAAAACTCATTTTGTTTGACTCTTGGAGAAAAACACGATAGGATACAGTTCTAATATATCTGTGATATATTAGAACTTCTGCTTATTAAACCCCCATTTTTTATTAAAAGGAGATTTACGAATGACTGGATTACCAAAGAAAGCCAAAGCTGTTGTTATTGGTGCGGGCATCGTAGGAAATAGCGTTGCTTATCACCTTGCAAAATTAGGTTGGAAAGATATTGTTCTTCTAGATAAGGGACCGCTCCCTAACCCCGGCGGTTCTACAGGGCATGCCTCGAACTTCATCTTCCCCGTTGACCATACCAAAGAAATGGCTCAACTCACTGTAGATAGTATGAATCAGTATAAAGAATTAGGCGTTTTCACCGAATGTGGAGGCATTGAAGTCGCTCGTACCGAAGAGCGCATGGAAGAATTTAGGCGCAGAATGGCTTCGGCAAAATCCTGGGGTATCGAATCGAGACTGATTACGCCAGAAGAAATTAAAGAATTGGTGCCTTATGTTGATGAAAGCATTCTTTTGGGCGGCTTTTATTCACCAGGTGTTGGCGTAGTAGATTCGCTCCACACCGGCACACTTATGCGTGAAAAAGCAACAGAAATGGGCGCGCTTAGCACTTTCCCGAATACTGAAGTTTTAGATTTAGATGTAGAAGATGGGCGCATTAAAAGCGTAACCACCGAAAAAGGTGTCATCGAAGCCGAATATGTTGTGATTGCCTGCGGTGTTTGGAGCCCGCGTATTGCTGAAATGGCTGGTGTAGATATTCCTCTGATGCCCGCTGTTCACCAAATGCTCACCGCTGGTCCTATCCCTATGCTTAAAGATACAGTAGGCGAGATCGAATATCCCATCGTCCGCGATATGGACCCACTCATGTACGAACGCCAAAGTGGTGACGGCATGGAAGTTGGCTCTTATGCTCATCGCCCCATTTTGATGGAGCCGGACGATATTCCCTCCATTGCAGAAGCTGCTATGTCCCCAACAGAATTACCTTTTACAGAAGAAGATTTTGAGCCACAAATGGAAGACGCCATGGAACTCATGCCCGAAATTTTGGCAGATGAGAGCGTGGGCGTTCGTCACGCTATCAACGGCTTGCTCTCACTAACAGCAGATGGTATGCCCATGATCGGTGAAATCCCCGGTGCCAAAAACTTATGGTCTGTAGCCGCAATTTGGATCAAAGAAGCCCCCGGTTTTGGTCGTGCCGCCGCTGAATGGATGGTAAACGGCGTATCAGAGATAGATATTCACGCTTCAGATATTTCCCGCTGCTATGAATATGCTCGCACCAAAACACACGTTATTGATCGCACCTCAGAAGGCTGGATCAAAACCTACGGTATCGTTCACCCCCGCGAACAATGGAACTCAAACCGCAATGTCCGTGTTAGCCCCTTCTATCCCCGTGAGGTAGAACTTGGCGCAGTATTCTTCGAAACCGCTGGCTGGGAACGCCCACAGTGGTACGCATCCAATGAAAAATTGATGGAAGAGTACGGCGACAAAGTCAACGACCGCCCCAACGAATGGGATTCCCGCTGGTGGTCGCCGATCACAAATGCCGAACACCTGGCTATGCGCGACAAGGTTGCTATGGTTGACTTGACAGCTTTTGCCATTTTTGATGTCACAGGCGAAGGCGCATTAGACTATATTGAAAATATGGCTGTCAATAAAATGGATGTTGCCATTGGACGAGCCGTATATACCCCGCTTCTCGCCATAAATGGTGGCTTCAAAGCCGATCTCACCATTATGCGAACTGGCGAAAAAGCCTTCCGCATCGTCACCGGTGGCGGCGACGGCGCACGGGACAAAAAATGGTTCATGGATCACCTGCCAGAAGATGGCTCTGTCCAATTTGAAGACCGAACCTCAGCTCTCTGCACAGTAGGCGTATGGGGACCCAACGCCCGCAAACTTCTCGAAAAAGTAACGAGAGACGATGTTTCTGACGAAGGTTTCCCCTACAGCACTACCAAGAGTCTCACAATTGGCACCGTCAAAGCCTGGGCATTACGCATCTCTTATGTCGGCGAACTGGGCTGGGAAATTTCAGCACCAATGGAACACGGTCTAAAACTCTGGGATACCCTCTGGGAAGCCGGCCAAGAATTTGGCGTTACCCCCGTCGGTATCGGCGTATATGGCACAACAGGACGTATCGAAAAAGGCTACCGCCTGATGAGCGCAGAGCTAGAAACCGAATACAACCCCGTTGAAGCTGGTCTGGCACGCAAATTCGTGAAACGCCACGACTTCATCGGCAAAGAAGCCTATAAAAAAGCTCGCGAAGAAGACCTCGCCGCCATTCTCTGCACCCTCACCGTAGATGACCACACCTCCAAATCTGGCGTGCGCCGCTACATGCAAGGGAAAGAACCAATCGTCACCCCCGAAGGCGAAGCCATTGTAGATAGTCACGGCAGACGCTCTTACGTAACCACCGCAGGAAACGGGCCCTCTGTAGGCAAATATATTTTGCTCAGTTACTTGCCACCCCAATACGCAAAAGAAGGCACAAAACTAGCAGTGGTATATATGGAAGAGCTATACCCCGTAACCGTTGCCGTTGCAGGAAGCACTCCACTCTTTGACCCCAAAGACGAACGGATGAAGTGTTAATTGAATGACTCTAAACCTGACAGGTCTCTGCTTCTTCGTTTCTCTCGAAGTGCTACGCGAAGACCTGTCAGGTTTTTTGGATAATAAGGATGCGGGACGAACGTGACCCAAGCTGGGGTGCTGCTATCAACATTGTCGCTGGTGAGAACATCGTAGAAAAGTCCACGCCGCACAGATGCTTGGGGGCGGCACTCAAGCCCAAAACACGTTCGAAGCCTCCACTGAAAAACTCTGTTTTTTCTGATAAAGAAAGGCTCCTTTTCTAAATCAAGGCGCTTATCAATAAATCCTTATAGAAAAAAAGAAAAACCGAGTTTCTTTGCGAAGTAAAGGAAACCCAAATGAATATACTTGTAAGCATTAAGCGAGTCCCGCTCACGGGTGAGAAAATAATCCTTACCGAAGATGAGCAAGAGATAGAAACAAAATATCTGGGATTTGCCGCCAGCCCACATGAAGAATGTGCAGTTGAAGAAGCCGTGCAACTTATAGAAAAGCACGGCGGAAGCTCAACCGTTCTAACGCTTGGCACAGAAGACGCCATTGCCCAAATGCACGAAGCAATGGCAATAGGCATGGATAAAGGCATTCTCTTAGAAACCGATGGGCGCGAGTGGGGTGCTACAGCAACCGCTAAAGCCATTGTTTCTGCTGTTCAGGCAGAAGGAGAGGCATTTGATATGCTCTTTTTCGGCAATGAATCTGCCGATATTGGTGGCTATCAGGTTGGTATCCGTGTTGCTCACGAACTTGGTCTCCCCTGCGTAACAGGCATCAAAGAGATCGAGATCGAAGATGGCAAGGCAAAGGTAAAACGAGAAGCCGAAGAAGGCTGGGAAGTTTATGAAGTTTCCTTGCCCGCTGTTTTCACCATCAAAGAAGGCATTAACGTGCCGCGTTATCCCCCGATGATTGGCAAAATGAGAGCCAAAAAGAAACCACTTGCTCGCATTGAACCGGAATGGAGCGAAGACGGTGTTGCAAAAATCAGACTTAAACCACCGGCAGAGCGCGGTAGCACGGTAGAAATTCTTGGCAAAGGCGTAGACGCAGTGCCACGAGCTGTTGAAGTCCTTAAAGAGATAGGAGTGATTCAATCATGATACTCACATTGATAGAACACGCCCAAGGGGCATTGAGCGAAAGAACTTTAGAAATGCTCACCTTAGCGCGCACCCTTGCTAAGAATTCGGATACGATGCTAGAAGCCATTCTAATTGGCGAAGCAGGCGATGATTTGGCTGGCCAGTTGGCGGCTTATGGTGTCTCACGCGCTCACCTTATTCAGCACGAGAGCTTGAGCGATTATGCGCCAGATGCTTGGGCGCAGAGTATGGTTCAGGTTGCAGAAGCAGAAAGCCCAATTGCGGTTTTTGCTCCGAGTAGCGAACGTGGCAACGAAGTCTTAGCGCGCGTTGCCGCTAAAATGAGCCTTCCTATGGTTAGCAACTGCGTAGAGATTGAGCCGGGCGACCCTTGCAAAATTACACGCACACGCTGGGGCGGGAGCCTTTTAGAAGAAGCTACTTACACTGCAAAAATGAAATTGTTCACCGTAGCTCCTTTTATGGTCACCCCCGAAGAAGCTCCGATTTCTGGCGAGCTTGAGTTAAACACAGTCACGCCAACTCTGGATGACAAAGACCTTCGTGTCCGAGTTGTAGAGAAGGTTCCCGCAGCAGAGGGTGTCTCAATTACCGATGCTTCGGTCGTCGTTGGTGGCGGGCGCGGTGTTGGCAGCCCAGAAGGTTTCGGTGCTTTGGAAGAATTAGCAGAACTTCTCGACGGCGTTGTCGGCTGCTCTCGTGTTGCTACTGATAGCGGATGGCGTTCTCACTCTGTCCAAGTCGGGCAGACGGGCGCTCGCATTTCGCCTGACCTTTATATCGCCTGTGGCATCAGTGGCGCCACTCAACATTGGGTAGGTTGTATGGGATCTGAGAAAATCTTGACCATTAACACCGATCCCGAAGCAGCTATGGTCATCAAAGCTGATTATGCTATCATCGGCGACTTGCATGAGGTGCTTCCTGCCTTGAGTGCAGAACTTAGAAAGCTGAAATAGCAACTAATTTACCAAGTTTAATACCACGCCAAACTTTTAGGAAACTGAAGGTTTGGCGTGTTTTTTTGATATTTATAAATTATTTATGCAATTAGAGTTTTCCCCCTCCTCAATACAAAGGGGGCTTTGTTTTTTCTTTTATTCCCCAATATGCTCAATTTTTTACTCGTAAAATGTGCTAAACCTCTCTCTATTAATCTTTTTATGCAGAAAATTGAGTTTGAAATAGAAAAGCTGAGTGTTGTACGTAGAGCTGAAGAGTCTGCTCATTGTTTTTGGATATTGAGAGCTATTGCGTGAAGAGTGCTTGTTTGACAAGCCAGAAATCCTCTGATATATTACAGATATACGATAGAAGTACTAATCCCCTCTAAATATAGGATGTTTTTGTGAGTTAGGTTGATAGTTGCGAGGTGATTTGTTACCTAAAAGCCCAACTAATAAGCCAGAAGAATTTTTTTTGTAAAAGAACTGCCCTTTCGAGGAAAGAGCAGCACTGCTTTTTCCTTTTTTTTTGTTAAAAAGGCACTCTTATTGCTCATAATTTTATATGAGTTTCTCCAGTGCTTTTTCTTGCTTCACAAGACTTTTCGCCAAAGTTTTCCAGAGTTTTTAACAAATTAGGAGAACTGTATTTTTAAATTCTACAAGGAGGTGTTGTTAGAAAAGAAAATATAGAAAGCACCAGTATTTCCCAATCTATTTTTAAACACAATCTACTTAAGAAGGAGTAAAGAATGAAATTCAAACGATCCAGTCTAGCCTTAATTTTAGCGATTCTACTGTCTCTGTCTTTGGTGCTAGGTGCATGTGCCCCTGCTGCCGAAGCGCCTGCCGCCGAAGAACCCGCCGCTGAAGCACCCGCTGCCGAAGAAGAAGCTGCTGCTGAAGAAGTCGAAGAGCCTGCTGCTGAAGATATGACTTTCAAATTAGGGCTTATGGGTCCTTATAGTGGTCCTAGTGCCCAGACTGGCGCACAATTCAAAGGTGGAGCTACTATTGCCTTAGAAGAGTATGATTATAAAATTGGTCCTTATACAATTGAACCTGTTTGGGTTGACTCCCAATCTGACCCTGCCAAGGCTTCTCAGGCTTATGAGCAAGCTGTAGTACAAGATGGCATTCAAGCTGGTGCGCTAAACTGGCATAGTTCAGTTGCTGTAGCTGTGATGGAAGTTACTGCTAAGCATGAAATTCCTCATATCTTTGGTTTTGGTGCTACAGAAAAGGTTAACGAGACTTTTGCTTCTGATACCGATAAATATGGATATTGGAGCATGAAAGGCTGGCCCACACCCGCAAAATTGGGCAATAAATATGTTGATGCTCTAGAGTATTATATTGAACAAGGCGTATTTACCCCCGAAGCAAAAACCGTCGCCATTTATGGTGAAGATACTGACTGGGGTCGCAGTTTTGGTGCTGGCGCAATTGAACTCTTTGAAGCAGCTGGCTGGGAAGTTGTATCTGAAGAGTATTTCCCTCTTGAGCAAACAGAGTTCTATCCTTTCCTTAATAAACTCAAAGACCTCAATCCTGCTGTTATTGCTGGTACGAGTACCGCTCCTCCCTCCATTACTGCTTTGATTAAGCAAGCTGATGAGGTTGGTTTGGAAAGTCTGATTATTGCTGATGGGCTTGGCTGGGTAGATTTCTGCTCCCTGACTGGCGATTCTGCTACCAATGTTATTGATCAGATTGCTGGTTGGTCTAGCGATGCTGGCTTTGCTTTTGCCGAAGAATTTGAATCACGCTACGATTTGGCTCCCAGTACATCCTCGGCTGGTCTGGCTCATGACGGCACCAAGATGTTCATGGAAATTGCTCAAGCTGTTTATGATGAGCATGGTGAACTTTCAAGCGAATTGATCCAACAATTTGTTGAAGAAAAAGTTTGGACTGGTGAATGGTCTATGACCGATGGCTTGGTTATGGTTGAGTATAAATACACACCAGAAACTACTCCTGACCCTGTTGTTGGGCCTGGCTTCTACACATTCCCTGTTTTGCAGTATTCCTTTGAAGGCGGCAAATGCTTAGGCAAACCGATCTTCCCAATTGAGGGTGCTGTTCAGGAACTCCAAGTTCCTTAAGTTTGAGTGTTTTACAAAACCTGACAGGTCTATCAAGACCTGTCAGGTTTCAAATCGCTAGGTTGTTTACAGTACAATGTGTCCACAGCGCGTAGCAAGCCTAAATTCACGTGCGAAGCGGGGATATTAGGGGGCAGAAAGATGTTGAAGATGGCACGGTGTTAATTTGATGCAACAATGTTGAGGTATCCGCTTCTCCCCAAAAACAGTTGTTTTTTCAGTGAGGTAAAAATATGCTAATACTTGATACAAAGAAAGTTACCAAGAGGTTTGGTGGCTTGACGGCTGTCAATCAGGTTTCTATGCAAGTTGAGGAGGGTCAGGTTTATGGTTTGATTGGTCCCAACGGCGCGGGAAAAAGCACTTTTATAAATTCTATTGTAGGGAGATTTGCGCCTACAGAGGGGCAGGTTTATTTTAATGGGGAAGAAACTACGGGCTTGTCGGCAGAAAAAATGTGCCATAAGGGGATGGCTAGGACTTTTCAGATTCCTCGTCCTTTTCCGCAATTAACTGTTTTAGAAAATGTGAAAGTGGGTGTTATTTTTGGTTCTGTTGGTAAAGATGCGATGCCAGCGGATGAACGAGCTAAAAAAACGCTTGACTTTGTTGAGTTTAATTTGCCTATTGATACGCCAGCAGACCGTTTGAACGCTGTTCAGTTGAAGCGCATTGATTTAGCTCGTGCACTTGCTTGCAAACCGAAGTTACTTCTCTTGGATGAGTTGGCTTCAGGGCTAACGCCGGGAGAATTAGACTCGATTATGACTCTAATTTTGAAAATTAGAGATCAAGGCATTAGTATTATTGCTGTTGAGCATATTATGCGGGTGATTAAGGGGATTTGCGATGAAGTTATGGTCATTGAATATGGCATCTCAATAGCCGAAGGAACACCGGACGAAGTTTTGAATAATCCTGATGTGATTAAAGCCTACTTGGGAGAGGAGGATTTTGAGAATGCTTGAACTTAAAAATATTAACGCTGGTTACGATTTTCTCCAAGTATTATGGGATGTGTCTTTTCACGTTGACGAAGGTGAAATGGTTGCGCTGATAGGTCCTAACGGTGCTGGAAAATCAACTACGCTCCGCACCATTGCTGGGCTAATTGATCCCAAAAGTGGTGATGTCTTGTTTCATGGGAAGGTAATTAACGATGAGCCAGCCCACATGATTAGCCGAATGGGTATTAGTTATGTTTCGGAGAAACTTAATCTTTTTACAGGTATGTCTGTTCAAGAGAATCTGCTTTTAGGAGCTTATGCTATTCGTGAGAAGGAAGTGCAGCTTGAAACATTGGCTTATATTTTTGAACTTTTCCCTCGCTTAGAAGAAAGAAAAGATCAATTGGCAGGCACAATGAGCGGTGGTGAGCGCAAAATGTTGGCTATTGCACGCGGTATGATGTCTAAACCCCAATTGATGCTTGTTGATGAACCTTCTCTTGGATTGCAGCCTAGTTTAACGAGTAATGTCTTTAGCGCATTAAAACAGTTAAGAGAAAGGGGTGTAACGGTTTTAATTGTAGAGCAAAATGTAAATGCGACTTTGAGCTTTACCGATAGGGCTTATGTTCTTGAGCAAGGCAAAATTGTGCTGGAGGGACCAAGCAAAGAAATTAAAGCAAATAAACATGTTAGAAATGCTTATTTAGGCATTTAGAATTCCCCAAGTTATACGAAGATACACGAAGAAAAAAAATACCAGGAAGTTAGATTAAGGAGAGAATTCCATGGCAAAATATTTAGGCGCGAGACCTTTACTCTCTCGTATTAAAGATAACCTGCCCATTATTATCATAAGCGTTTTTGCGATATTCCTCTTTGTTGCCATCTATATCAAAGGCGGAAATGCTCAAATTTTTAACACAATCATCACAGGCGGTTTGTGGGCTTTATTGGCTGTTGGACTGGCTCTCGTTTTCGGTGTTATGAATATCCCACATTTTGCTCACGGGGAATCTTTTATGATTGGTGCTTATGTGGCTTATTTTACATTTACGCCCATGCAAGAGTATTTATATGAAAAACCTAATGAATTTCTTAGTATGATAGCACCTCTGGGGGCTATTTTAACGGCTGGTATAGCGGGCGCAATTTTAGGTATTCTCATCGAGAAAATGATCTTCTCACCATTGCGGCGTAGAACGAAAAAAGACTGGATAATGAACGCATTTTTGTTGACTGTGGGCTTATCCTTCGTCCTTTCAAATGGTGCAAATCTCGTCTTGGGTCCTAATTTTCGCGGTATCTCTCGCTATTGGGATGTAGACGCTGTAGAGATTGGTGGGGCTTATATGTCTGTAGACCGTCTGGTTGCCTTTGCTATCTCTATGGTCACAATTGGTGCGCTCTGGTTCTTCTTGCGTCGCACGCGCGTAGGGCGGGCAATTCGAGCGGTATCGCAAGATGAAACTGGTGCTCAACTTGTTGGGATTAACCTTAACTTTATCCAAACGCTGACCTTTTCTCTAGCAACTGCAATGGCTTCTATCTCAGGCGCATCCTTGCTCTTCCTCTTCCAAGCCTACCCCACGGTGGGTGGAACACCCCTCTATTATGCTTGGTACGTGGTCATGATGGCTGGACTTGGGAATGTAGTTGGTGCCATCATCGGCGGCTTCATCGTTGCCATGTTGCAAACAGCCACTCAGCTATTTGTTGCCGTTTCGTGGACAACCGTTCTCCCCACCGTAGTCATGATTTTGGTCTTGCTAATAGCTCCCTCAGGAATTTTTGGCAGTGAAGTTAAAGGTGTTCAGGAACAGTAAATTAGGAGAAATATAGAGATGAATTCAAGTGAAATAGCACAAGAACAATCAAGTGGCTGGAATAAATTTGTAGAATTTATCAACAAACTTGGTTTTAATCCTCTGGGATTATCCTTACTGATTATTATTGCCGCCTTACCTGCCAGCATCCCATATTTTCGGCAGGAGTATATCGTCCGCTGGATGATTATGGGCGCATTTTTGGCTGCACAATCAATCGCCTTTGATTTTACCTCTGGCTATATCAACGTTGTTAACTTTGGTTTCGCCGCCCTGCTAGGAGTAGGGGCCTATGCTTCGGGCATTTTCTCGAACGTAACACCTTTCATTGCCGTAGCCCCCGGTCTAAATCCGTGGATTAGCATCTGGTTGGGAGCCATAGTAGCAGGAATAGTTGGTTTCGCCTTAGGCATCCTAACATTGCGCTTACGCGGCATCTTTGCCGCTGTGATGGCTTGGTTTCTAGGCATCGCACTGATGGGATTAGTCAACAACTGGACAGCCCTTACGCGCGGTCCCTTAGGCATGAACCCGCGTAAATTTCTCGAAACCACCGATAACTTACCTTATTTCTATATCATCTTTACCATGATGATAGGAATTTACATCACCCTAAAATTGGTTACTCGCTCCCATTATGGTCTCGCCTTCAAAGCCATTGGGCAAAACTTAGATGCCGCCCGCGCTTCGGGCATCAACCCCATCCGCTATCTGGTTTTCAATTTTACGCTATCTGCTTTCTTCGCCGGTTTTCTAGGTGGTTTTTACGCTCACTACTTTGGCTCACTAACCCCCTCAACCCTCATGCACACATCCAAGACCGTTGAGATTTTGGCAATAGCCTATATCGGCGGGCGCGGCAGTCTTTGGGGTGGCATCGCAGTCGCTTTCCCCTTTGTCTTCCTCATCGAATTATTACGCACAAACTTCAGTGATCTACCAGGATTGCACTTGGTTATTTACGGCGTGCTAATGATCATAATTATGATTTATTATCCCGGCGGACTTGCAGGTTTTTATAATTGGATCAAAAGTAAGGTTCAAAAAAAATAGGATAAGAGAATCGAGACGCGCGCGACATCAACTTGCGTGCCGCCAACCAACATCACTCTGACGTGAACACCCACCACCTTTAAAAAACACGGAGCATCTAATGCTAAAAAATTGGACAGAATTCCTCTCCCCCACAGATATTCAAAAGATCCACGACACCAGCATGGAATTGCTAAAAAATCTTGGCATAGAATTCCCAGAAGAAAACGCCATTAGCATATTCAAGGAACACGGATTCAAAACCGAAGGGCAAAAAGTCTATATGACCGAAGAGCAGGTTATGCAAGCCATTAAATCTGTTCCAAAACAATTTACGATTCATGCCCGCAACCCACAGAAAAATATCGAAATAGGCGACGGGAAACCCGTCTTTGCCCCAGGATACGGGGCACCCTTTTTAGTAGATTCTGAAACAGGGAAGCGAATGCCAACCCTCGAAGATTATCATAATCTGGTTAAACTGGCACATGCCCTCCCCAACCAAGATATGAGCGGGCATCTAATGGTTGAGCCTCACGACATCCCCAGCGAAACTGCTCATATTCAAATGCTCCACGCTAATATGTTGCTCTCAGACAAGCCTTTCATTGGGAGCGCCGAAGGGGCAGAAGGCGCTAAACACACAATGGAAATGGCTAAAATTCTCTTTGGTGGTGTTCTTGATAAGCCTGTCACCATAGGGCTAATTAATTCCCTCAGCCCACTGAGATTTGGCACCGAAATGCTCGAAGCATTAATCACCTACGCTCGTTCAGGGCAACCGGTGATTGTCGCTGCGTTGATTATGGCTGGCTCTACCGGTCCCATTACTTTGGCAGGTGTGCTAGCATTACAAAGTGCCGAGCAACTTGCGGGAATTGTGCTAACTCAACTCGTAAACCCGGGCACGCCCGCAGTTTACGGCTCTACCTCTACCAATGTAGATATGAGAACCGGCTCATTAGCCATTGGTGGCCCAGAATTATCGCTAGTCATTAGTGCACACGCACAACTGGCACGATTTTACAACATGCTCTCCAGAGGAGACGTTGGCTTGACCGATTCCATGACCAGTGATTTCCAGGCAGGAGCTGAAGGGGCTTTTGAATTTATTAATGCAGTCAGAGCCGGAATCAACTTTCTGCCGGGATGTGGTAATCTGGGGAGTTTTTTGGGTGCTTCTCTTGAGAAAGTTGTACTGGATGCTGAATTTGCCGGCATTATGAAACGCTATCTTAAGCCCATGGATTTCACAGATGAAACCATGGCCGTTGAAGAAATCAAAAAAGCAGGACCAGGGGGTAACTTTGTCTCTTCTCCTCACACTTTCAAACACTTTAGAACCGAATTTTCAATCCCTGAAATTTTCACCAGGGATACATATGACAAAT